>Ga0134128_10000228_pt1 | contig 80150 bp, 66 predicted proteins | sample KB31754_FD_96462 | JGI IMG/M metagenome (GOLD analysis project Ga0134128, IMG submission 96462) | Terrestrial soil microbial communities with excess Nitrogen fertilizer from Kellogg Biological Station, Michigan, USA - KB3-175-4 | ecosystem: Environmental > Terrestrial > Soil > Unclassified ... | reverse complement strand
GGATTCTGTTAATACTGATGTAATCGTAGCAAAAGGAAAACTAGTCAGCTTTAATCTGATGCAATATTACATTAAAATAATAAAAAACAATAAATTTTTTTCTTTTTATGTACAGATTCCAGAACTGAAAATACACTCCTCTGTCTCCTAAAATACAGGTAAAACAAGGATTAGACCAAAAATTTTATCTTGTTGAATTATATTTGCGTTTTTAAATAAAGCAAATGTTTAACAAAAGAGTACGTATTAAAGATGTTTTGGAAGGGGATTTAATTAACCATGAATTAACGGTAATGGGATGGGTTCGTACTTTCAGAAACAATCAATTTGTAGCATTAAACGATGGAAGCACTAATTCAACCCTTCAAATCGTTTTAGAATTAGGAAAATTTGATGAATCACTTTTAAAAAGAATTACTACAGGAGCATCTTTGAAAATTTCTGGAATTTTAGTTCCTTCTTTAGGCAAAGGCCAAAAAGTGGAATTAAAAGCACAATTGGTGGAAGTGTTGGGCGACAGTGATGCGGAAAAATTTCCACTTCAACCCAAAAAACACAGCCTGGAATTTTTGAGGGAAAAAGCTCATCTCCGTTTTCGGACCAATACATTTGGAGCAATTTTTAGAGTAAGACATTCTCTAGCTTTTGCAATTCATGAATTTTTTAATAAAAAAGGATTTGTGTATCTGCATTCGCCTATTATTACAGCTTCAGATGCCGAAGGGGCCGGCGAAACCTTTCATGTTACTTCTTTTGACCTGGAACATCCGGTGAAAAATGAAGACGGAACAATCAATTACAAAGAAGATTTTTTTGGAAAAGCTTCCAATCTTACAGTTAGCGGACAACTGGAAGCAGAACTGGCGGCAATGGCTTTGGGCGATGTTTATACGTTTGGTCCAACTTTTCGCGCTGAAAACTCTAATACTGCGCGACATCTTGCAGAATTCTGGATGATAGAGCCGGAAATGGCTTTTTCAGATCTGGAAGATGATATGAATCTGGCAGAAGAATTTATTAAATATATTATTAAATATGCTCTGGAGCATAACCGGGAAGACCTTGATTTTTTAGCTGCAAGACTAGTAGAAGAAGAAAAGCAAAAACCACAGAATGAGCGTAGCGAAATGGGATTGATTGAGAAGCTTGAATTTGTTATTAATAATGATTTTGAAAGATTAACTTATGCAGAAGCGATAGAAATTTTAAAAAATTCACCTGCCAATAAGAAAAAGAGATTTCAATATCCTGTTGATAAATGGGGAATTGATTTGCAGAGCGAACACGAGCGTTACCTGGTAGAAAAGCATTTTAAAAAACCGGTAATTCTAATCAATTACCCAAAAGAAATAAAGGCTTTTTATATGCGGCAGAATGATGATGGCAAAACTGTTGCGGCGATGGATATCCTGGCTCCCGGAATTGGAGAAATTGTTGGCGGTTCTCAACGTGAAGAAAGATTGCATGTTTTGGAAAAAAGAATGCGCGAAATGAATATTCCGGTAGAAGAAATGAACTGGTATCTTGATACCAGGAGATTTGGAAGCGCTCCTCACGCTGGTTTTGGACTTGGATTCGAAAGAATGATACAGTTTGTAACAGGAATGACGAACATACGAGACGTAATTCCGTTTCCTCGTTATCCGAAGAACGTAGAATTCTAAAAATTTTTTTCATGAAACGCTTTCTTGAATTCTTTTTGGGAATTATCCTGATTTTATTGATTTTAGGAAAATATGGTGACAAGAATCATCATCAGCAACCACTTGTTTCCTACTTAAGTACCAATTTGTTTTTGGAAATAGTCATTTACATTGTTCTGATATTTTTTGCATTCAAATTTATCGGCGGTAAGAAGAAGGATTATTCAAAATTCTTCTATAATCTTTTAGTAAAACTGTTTGGCGATCCAGAAAAAAGAAAAGGATAAATTTTTCTGTTATAGAATTTCTCAAAGAAAGAAATCTAATTATTCCTGTCCTGACTCTAATCCTGTTGTTTATTAATATTTCTCCAAATAAGAAAAGCCCTTTTTCAAATACCGTAATTGAAACGAAAGGCGAAAAATATATTAATTACCTGCTTTGTTGTTGCATATCTCATTATCGCCTTATTGCCTCTTTTAGATTTTGCGCCCTACACTTTTTATGTTGCATTTCTTTCTATTCCTTTTGCGGTTCAGGCAATTCGCTATGCACAAAAATTATGATAAAACATCTGCTGATTTGATCCCAAGCAATGCCCACACTGCGATTGCACATTTGTTCACCAGACTACTTTTGGTATTTGCCTTTTTATTGACTGGCTTAAGTTTCGCGATGCCGGCTTTGTACCTGATCGCTTCATTGCTTCTTGTTTTTGTTTTGGCATTATATAAACGTCAAAGAAAAACAATGAATAATTTTCGATTGGCAATTGGGAAAAAATAAAGGAACAATTCGCACAATGATTCTTTATTGATTTTTTAAAAAACATTTAATTCTTGTTCCCACATTTTCTCTGATGTTTTCATAAAAAAGATTGTAATCAGCAATATGAAAGTTTTTTGTCTTGATAAAAACACTTCCTAGAAATTGCGGCTTATTCACCCACAAAACATTTCCATGAATCTGTGCATGAACAACACCGGGAATTACTTTATTAAAATTGCGAAGCACACCGCCTTTATTTAAAGAAGCCGGAGCAAGAGTTGTATCCATTGTCCAGGTCAAAGGGTTAATCACATAAGCTTTCAAAGTTTCTTTTTGAATGTAAGGAGCTTCGTAGCCTTCCTGAAAAGTTCGCCAGCTGACAAAACATCCTGTGGCTGTAGAATCACTACAAGGGTTTAATTTGGAAAAATAATTCGTAAAAACTGGAAGCCCGATTATGTATGCACAAACCAATTGCTTTTGCAAAGGTTTTCCTTCAAAAAACTCTTTCAATAATTTTCCCGCGTGCCATGTTCCCTGGCTGTGGGATGCAATAATTATTGGCCGTCCACGATTGTAATTTTGCAGATAATATTCAAATGCATTTCTTACATCTTCGTATGCTAAGTCTAATGCTGCTTCACCAGAATCTTTATGGCTTGTATAAAAGGCATAAAGATTTGCCTGCCGATATCTTGGTACAAACACACGGCAGTATTTATTGAACACGCTTGCCTGGTAAAGGATTGACGTCTCATCAGTTTTTTTATTGATGGCTTGATCATCAATATCTGCATTCCATCCGTCAGGCATTTTCCGGTCTATATAAGAAGTGGGATAAATAAAAAAAACATCAGCAAGAGAATCTTTCGAACGATCTTTCATATCTGTTGGAATATTATCGGATGGATCATATTTGAAAGGAGACGCAGCCCAATAATTTAAATCGCTGTAATCGGGAAGATGTGTTTTACTTTTAAAAGAATAATTTATTGCCTGGCCTGAAATTTTATGTGAGCATGAAATGATGCAAACGTGGAAAAATAAAAAAAGAAAAACTATATCTTTAGATAAAAAATTTTGTTTGTAAATTGACATGTGCTAAGCTACATTCGCTTTTTTAAAAATTTAAATTTTTAATGCAATGACCATACCAGTAGTTGATCTTTCCGACTTTACCAAAGGGGATACAAAACTGAAAGAATCATTCGTGCAGCAATTGGGAAAAGCTTATGAAGAAGTTGGTTTTGTGGCAGTGAAAAATCATGGAATTCCTGATGAACTTATTGCTGACCTTTATAAATATGTTCAACAATTTTTTTCACTTCCTTCAGAAAAAAAACGTGCTTATGAAATTCCTGAACTTGCTGGTCAAAGAGGTTATACTTCCTTTGGAAAAGAACATGCAAAAGGAAGCGATGCGCCTGATCTGAAAGAATTTTTTCAATACGGACAAACGATTCCGGAAAGCCATCCGTTGAAACCTGAATATCCTGATAATGTAAGCGTGGAGGAAGTTTCAGGGTTTAATGAAACTCTTTTCAAGGCATATCGGGCTTTTGAAAAATCCGGAAAAACTTTGTTGCAGGCCATTGCGCTTTATCTTGCTTTGAATGAAAATTATTTCGATGATTTTGTTGAAGACGGAAATTCAATTGTTCGTGCCATTCATTATCCTCCAATTACCGTTGAGCCGAAAAGCGCGATTCGTGCAGAACAGCATGAAGACATTAATCTGATCACTTTATTGGTGGGCGCTTCTGCAGGCGGACTGGAAATTTTGACAAAGCAAAACGAGTGGATTGGAGTAACTTCTTTGCCAGATCAGATCGTTGTAAATGTGGGTGATATGCTGCAAAGACTTACCAACAATAAATTAAAAAGTACTACTCACAGAGTTGTAAATCCTCCGAGGGAATTGTGGCATACATCAAGATTCTCCGTTCCTTTTTTCCTTCATCCAAAATCGGCAATGGATCTTTCTGCATTAGAAGAATGCGTCGATGAAAATCATCCTAAAGTGTATGAAGATATTACTGCAGGAGAATATCTTGACGAACGACTGAGAGAGATTGGGTTGAAAAAATGATAATCAGCTAATTTACCGATGAGCTGATATGCTAATTAAAACAAAATGCCTGAAGACAACAAAGATGCGATTCTAAAAACAAATATTTTTCATGGTACTTTACAGGCATATTCCTTTTTTAAAAGCTGTCTTTTTTTATACTATTTCTGCTTTTGGTGGTCCACAAGGCCATTTGGGAATGATGATAAAAACATTTGTTGAAAGAAGGCGCGATGTTACCAAAGAAGAACTAATGGAATATGTTTCTTTTTGCCAACTCTTGCCAGGCGCATCTTCTACCCAAACGATCACGCTGATCGGTTATAAACGTGGTGGTGTTCCTCTTGCTGTTCTTACTCTGTTGATATGGATTTTTCCTGCAAGTCTATTAATGGGAATTTTTTCGTTTTTGTTTTATTATGTAAATACCTATCATGTAAGCCTCGATCTTTTTTCTTACATCCAGCCAATGGCAGTTGGATTTATTGCCTTCGCTGCTTTCAGAATGTATAAAGTTTCTATCAAAAACAATATTACGTTTATCATCATGATCGTTGGCGCTATTGGCACCTATGCTTTTTTTAAAACTCCATGGGTTTTTCCGATATTGATTGTGTTGGGTGGTGTAGTTACCAATTTCAGTGACAGAAGATTTCCTGAAAAAGAAAATATCAAACCGCGACATATAAAATGGACCAATATCTGGCTTTTCATTTTGATTTTTGTAGTGGTTGGTTTTTTGAGTGAAACTGCTCGAAAACAAAATTGGGAACACAAAAGAGCTTACAATCTTACAGAAAATGTATATCGTTATGGAAGCCTGGTCTTTGGCGGCGGAGATGTATTGATGCCAATGATGTATGAACAATATGTCACCCGTGAAAAATCAAGATATTTAACCAAAGAAGAATATTTAACCGGTTGGGGAATTGTTCGCGCCATTCCGGGACCTGTGTTTTCGGTAACCTCCTATGTTGGTGGAATGGTACTTCGTGAATATGGAACTAAGTGGCAAATATTAGGATGTTTTATTGGTTGTATCGGCGTTTTTTTGCCAAGCGCATTGTTGGTTTTATTCTTTTTTCCCGTGTGGCAAAGTTTAAAAAAATATGTGGTCGTTTACAGGTCACTTGAAGGCATTAATGCTGTCGTCGTCGGCATTATGTGGGCATCTTTTCTTTACCTCGTCAATGATATTTCTATAACGGCGCTTAATACTGTTAGTGTTGTAAATATTGTCGTGATTATTGGCACTTTTTACCTTCTTACTTTCACGAAAATTCCTGCTCCGTTTATTGTTTTAGGCTGCCTTTTAATTGGATTTATTTTTTAAGATCTTTTATAGTAAACAAGCCATAATTCGATTTTTTATTATCGAGATAGGGAAATTATAAAATAATAAAAGTATTTCTATACTTTTATTACGGGGTTTTATTAATTTTGTCTTCAATTAATATTATTTATAAAAAACATTACAGTATGGAAACAACTTTAGAGAATGAAAATATTCTCAACGTTACTTTATTAGAGCCAAGAATGAAACATCCAACCATATTTGTAAGGTTTGATGAATTAAAACCTGGCGAAAGTTTGACGATTCATAATGATCATGATCCCAAGCCCTTGTATTACCAGCTTTTAGGCGAAAGAGGAAATATTTTTACATGGGAATATTTGGAAGAAGGACCGAAATTATGGCGCGTAAAAATTTCAAAGCGCGAACAAGGCCAGGCGGGTGAAACGCTTGGAGAAATTGCTGCAAAAGATTTGCGCAAAGCTGAAGTGTTTAAAAAATATGGTTTGGATTTTTGTTGTGGAGGAAAGAAGACTGTGAAAGAAGCGTGTGCAGAAAAAGGATTGGATGTAAACAAAGTGGAGCAGGAATTACAGAACAGTGATAAAACTTCATTTGCTGCAAGGCCGTTGCCTTATAATGATTGGAACCTTGATTTTCTGGCAGATTATATTGTAAATACTCATCATAGTTATGTGAAGAAAACGATTCCTGATATTCGGATTTATGCTGAAAAAGTTGCCAAAGTTCATGGTGCTCATCATCCGGAATTGTTACGGATCAATCAGCTTGCACAGGAAGTTTGCGAGGAAATGTCTGCACATATGGTGAAAGAAGAAACTGTTTTATTCCCTTTTGTAAAACAATTGATAGTAGCAAAAAATAGTGGAAATGGGAAGGCGGAATTTGGTAATCTTGAAACAGTTGAAACACCTATCAACATGATGGAAATGGAACATGAGTTAGTTGGAGCAAATATGGACGAGATCAGGAAAATAAGCAAGAATTATCAGTTGTCGGAAGATGCATGTGCCAGCTATTCTTATCTGTTCAAAACTTTAGATGAATTTGAAAATGATTTGCATATCCATGTTCACCTTGAAAACAATATCCTGTTTCCAAAGGCTTTGGGTTTGGAAAAGAATTAGTGAAAAACTAAAGCTTAATTATCGAAATGTGAAATTGCTCTTCTCCTCTGTCTAATAAGAATTAGCTGTTTTTATTAGAAATGAAACACTCGCGTTTGCTTAGTTTTTAAATTATTGGATAAACAGATCGACAGCTATCATACATACTTTAAATAAACATGACCATTAATAGCAACACAAAAATTTCCAAGATTTTAAAACAAAATCCTGATGCGCTTGAAAGAATCATCAGCATCACGCCGAGGTTTGAAAAATTAAGAAATCCTTTGTTGCGAAAACTTATGGCAGCACGAACCAGCATTGGAATGGCTTCGAATATTGCCGGAATAAGTGTTGAAAATTTTTTTGAAAAACTACAACCATTAGGGTTTGAGCCAGACAGGGAGACTGAGCCGGAATCAAACACAAGAAAATCAAAACTTCCTGCTTATTTTACTTCATTAAGGGCCGCACAAATTATTGATTTTGATGTTCGGCCCATTATTGAGGCAGGTGAGGACCCGTTGTCAGCAATAACAAAAAAAGTAAAATCAATTCGGCAAAACTGCACTTTGAAAATTATCAATTTCTTTGAGCCAACGCCGCTAATTTCCTTATTGAAAAAGCAGGGCTTTGATTCTTTTGTCAATAAAGTGGACGAGGAAACAGTAGAGACTTATTTTTATAAAAGAAATGATGTGGAGGTTGAAATAAAAGCGGAGGAAAATAATTCTGAAGGCTGGGATGGATTAATAAAAAAATTTGAAGGAAAAATGCAAGTGGTTGATGTAAGGCAATTAGAAATGCCCCAACCAATGATGACGATTTTGTCAGCAATTGAAAAGTTGCCGGAATACGATGCCTTGTTGGTATATCATAAAAGAATTCCTGTCTTTTTATTGCGGGAATTGAAAGAAAGAAAATTCGATTATAGAATAAATGAGCTTACGGCAAATGAAGTGCGTTTGCTTATTTTTAAAGAGAATGATGATCCCCAGAAATAGTAATAGCGGTCTGACAAAAAACACTTCTTACAAAGTGGTACTGCCATTTTATTTGTATGCAGGAATCGCACTTTTAGCCGCAACAGTTTTATTAAATTTTTCTACGTCAGCTTTTCTGCAACATTATTTTCATCCTCACACTTTGGGGATTACACATGTGATGGCACTCGGTTGGGGAACGATGATGATCCTCGGCGCAAGCCATCAACTGGTGCCGGTTTTAATTGAACAAAAATTGTTTAGTAACGCTCTTGCTTACTTGTCTTTCTTTTTTGCCGGTATTGGAATTCCACTTTTAGTCGTTGGATTTTATCAATTTAATTTTGGATGGCCTACTCAGCTCGCCGCCATTTTAATCAACTGCGCCATTTTATTTTATCTAATCAACATTGGCATCAGCATGGCAAAAAGCAAGAACGAGAATATACATGCTATTTTTGTTTTTACTGCAACACTGTGGCTACTCATTACCACAATTGTTGGTTTGTTTTTAGTTTATAATTTTACCTTCAATATCTTGTCAAAAGATTCGCTTGGCTATCTTCCTCTTCACGCACATTTGGGGATAATCGGGTGGTTTTTAATGCTAGTAATTGGCGTTGGATCGCGACTAATTCCAATGTTTCTTATTTCAAAATATAGCAACAATAAATTATTGTGGCAGATATATTCTCTCATCAATTTTGCATTGATCAGTTTTATCATTTTCTTTCTGTATTTTAAAATGATTGCACTTTATCTTATACCGTTGATTGCAATTGCTGCAGCTCTGATCATGTTCGGATTTTATTGTTATAAAAGTTACTACGAAAGAATTCGTAAGAAAGTAGATTACCAGGTAAAAATTTCTCTACTTTCTGTTTTCATGATGGCGTTGCCCTTGTTTTTTTTATTGATCGTTATTATATTGTTGGTGCTTTCCAGAAACAACGTGCATTTAATATTGACTTATGGATTTTGTATTTTTTTTGGATGGATTACTGCCATTATTTTTGGAATGACTTTTAAAACGTTGCCTTTTATCATTTGGAACAAAGTATATCACACAAAAGCAGGATTGGGAAAAACGCCGAATCCAAAAGAATTATTCAATGATAAAATATTTTTAATGATGGGAATTGCTTATTTAACAGGATTTATTTTATTTGCCTCAGGAGTGCTTATTTCAAATGAAATTATCATCAAAATTGCTGCGATTCTTTTATTAATTACTGCAGCTTTATACAATGGAAATATATGGAAGGCGGTAACACATAAACCAAAAAAATCGTGAACGAAATAACCAATGATAAAGCGAAATGCGAGCTGGCTTTGGGCGCACTAAAGTTTGTGGATGATCCTGAAATCGGATTGAACGTTGTAGATCTTGGATTGATTTACCAGATTGATTTTGATGAAGACCAGAAAAAAATTTTTTGTGCTCATTCTTTAACAACACAATTTTGCCCGATGGGTGAAACAATAAATAATGGTGTCACAAATGCGCTTCAACAAACGTTTCCGCTATATATTGTTGAAACAAAAATCACCTTTGATCCGCCCTGGAATTCTTCAAAAATTTCTGACGAAGGAAGAGAGTTTTTAAACATGTAATTATGCTAAGCAAGACATGCAAAATTGCGATAAAAGCCGTCATTTATCTCTGCTCAAAATTTGAAAGCGGCGGAAATGCATCTATAAAAGAAATCGCCGAATTTATTAATTCGAGTGAACATACGGTTGGAAAAATTTTGCAAACATTGGTAAAACAAGATGTAATCAAAAGTATGAAAGGACCTACTGGCGGGTTTTTTATTTCACGTACGCAACAAAAACAACCTATCATCAATATTGTAGAAGCAGTAGACGGAAAACAAGTTTTTAGAAGTTGTGGGTTGGGATTAAGCAAATGTTCTTCATCACATCCATGTCCTATTCATCAGGATTACAAAGAAGCACGAGACCTGATGGAGAAATTATTTCGCGAAAAAAATGTACAAAATTTATGCGAGCCTGTCAGCGATGGCCTTGCTTATTTGATGGGATAATTTTTCTCTGTCAGAACTAAATCAGGTTCTCATTTTAATTTAGTAGAAAAAGTTTTATAAAATCTGTGGCATATCTTTTTATAGTTACTTTACAAATCGTAAAATAACTTTCTAAATAAAAAACGAAAGATATGTGGTGGATATACGCATTGCTAGCAGCGTTCTTTGCCGCTTTGACGGCTATTTTTGCAAAGATCGGAGTGAAAGGAGTTGATACAGATCTTGCAACTGCGATCAGAACGGTGGTGATCTTAATTCTTGCATGGTCAATAGCTTTCTTTCGTGGAGGAACTGCAACTTTTCACACACTCACCAGGCAGAATATTTTGTTTCTGTGTCTGTCAGGAGTAGCAACAGGTCTTTCGTGGATTTTTTATTTTAAAGCTTTGCAGTTGGGACGGGTCTCGCAAGTAGCTCCCGTTGATAAAATGAGTGTTGCCTTCGCACTGATTTTGTCTTTTATTTTTTTAGGAGAACCGATGAATGTAAAAACAATTATCGGTGCAGCATTAATTATTTTGGGAACATTGGTTCTGATCTTCTAACAATGTTTTTACATAAATCCATAATCCAAAACTCTTCTCAGATATTTTCTATTCTGAAATATCCAGGTTACTTCATAGCTTCCTGTTTTATCTTTACTGAAAAGATAAAGATAGATAGTATTTCCGTCCTTTGATTTGTAAACCGCGTCAGTAGTACGTTCTATGCCTTTGTCAAGATAAGTTAAGTTCAAATTGAACAGATCTGAATAGGCTGCAGGCGGAATAAAAACAGTATCATTATTGATGATCATCGTTACATTGCTAATCTCTGTTTTTGGTACCTGGCCATAATTTCCATAATAAGCTTTACGATCAATTCTTACAAGATATTTTTCATCATAAGTTAATTTATGTTTTAAAGGATCAAATGCAGAAATTTTCACCTTCGCTTTGATACCATCACCTTCAAATACAATGGAATCGTTGCCAAGTTTAGTGTAAGGAATTTTTTTTAATGGAAGCAGGCCTACGCTTTCGCTGATTCCTGCTAAAGTAAATGTAGCGAGATCTGCACGAAGATCTTTTACATGAAAACGATCAAAAGATTCTGTTTTTCTTCTTGCGTCCGGCATGTCATCATTTTGAGCATTGACTAAAGCTGCTGAAAAAATTGCAAGAGAAAAGAGAAAAAAGGGTTTTAAAAACTTCATTTTAAATTTTTTTATTCAAAATAAATCACTGTTTCATATTCGCCTGTGGATATCCTTTTGCTATCCAATCGGTTTTAATATTGTGAGGTAAATCGAGCAAATGATAATTTGTAAATTTCATTTGTTTCAATAAATCAATGGCAGGGCGAACATTTGGACAATGATCGAAAGGGCAACATCCGCAATAAATAACGATGTTCGCCTCTCTCGGCACATTGCGCAGGGAATCTTTAAAAGCTGTAAGATTTTTTTCATCGCTTGCCATTCCAATATCAATAGAATGTGGGAGTACAACGCCAGGGCCAACACAATAAATAAGCGGAACATTTTGATTTGATTCAATCGTTTTTGCCAAAGCGGCGGGCTCTACTAATTGATCTTTTGTCCAGTTCTCGGGCTTTTGAGCGCTGCAGGATTGAGCACTAATGATTGCTAAAATAAAAAATAAATAAGAAAATGTTTTTTTCATAAAAAGGTTTGTTCAAAAATAAAATAAAAAATAAGTGCTGCTTTACAATTAACTTTTTAGTTAATCATTCGATGAATCTTCTTTAGTTTTTACTTCAGCCTTTGCTTTCTTTTTAAAAAATCCGCGAAGTAAAAAATTATGCTGTGCTGCTTCCAGATCTTCATCAAGTTTTTTGCTTGCTGATTGTAAGTTTTGTAAAGTAACTTTTAAGCCCTCAGCAGTTTTTTCATCGCTAAGGAACATTCCGGCAGGAGCATTTTTATTAGTTAATCCGGTGTTTAAAGTATTTGTTGCTATTTGCAAATTGCCCATTACGTTTTTTGATTTATCTGCCACTTCCTGTAACTGAGAAATGGTAGAACGAAGCTTACTAAAAATAGCGGTATCTGTTACCAGGTCATTTGCAAAACCGCCTTTCTCATTTAATCTGGAGGTATAATTTGAAACATTAGCAGTTAGGTTTTCAAGATTTAAAGAAGCTTTTTTTAATGTCAGAACGGTTTTGTTTAATTGATCAGCAAACGTCTCATCAGAAAGTAATTTTCCTATAGAACCTTGCCCGGCAGCCATTTTAGTGCTAATCATTTTAAAATTTTCAGTGATAGCAAGAAGATTGTCATTGTTTTTTGAAAGCGTTGCCATCATTTCGTCTGTACTAAGTAGTTTATCCGTGTTCAATATATCGCCTTCCTCTATTTGAGGTGCTTTTGCTGTGCCCCCATAAATTTCGATGATTTTATTTCCAATTAATCCGTCAGTGCTCAACTTGGCTTTTGCATTTTTGCGAATGTAAGGAAGTGATTCGTGTTCGATATTCATATCTACTTCTACTCTTGCATTTCCAATCAGATTGACACTTTTGATGGTGCCCACCTTTACTCCGGAAAACCATACATTATTTCCCTGCTTCAATCCGTTTACATCTTCAAAAAAAGATTTGATGACGACAGTATTAGCAAAAGTTTTTCTTTGTGAGCCAAGCGTCAGAACCGTTATAATAAAAATCGCGATGCCAAGGAAAACAAATATTCCTACAATTACTGCTCTTCTGTTGGGTGTTGCTCTCATAATTAATGAATGAAATTATATTTATAAAAATTTTGAATTCGCTCATCAGGATCGCTAAAAACTTCGTCAAACGTTCCCTTCTTAATAAATTTTCCATCAAACAACATTGCAACCTTGTCGCCGGTTGTTTTTGCACAAGTAAGATCGTGAGTGATAATGATTGAAGTAGTATTAAATTTTTCTTTCACAAGATTAATCAGTTTATTAATTTCAATACTTGTAATAGGATCAAGGCCCGACGTTGGTTCATCATACAACATGATCTTTGGTTGAAGGATCAGGGTTCGCGCAATTCCAATTCTTTTTCTTTGTCCGCCCGATAATTCGGCCGGCATTTGATTCATCGTTTGCAATAATCCTACCGCATCCAAAACTCTTTCTATTTGTTCGTTTACTTCCGTCTTTGACAAATTTTTTGAATGACGAACCAATGGGAAAGCGAGATTTTCTTTGATCGTCATGCTGTCATACAAAGCGCTGCTTTGAAAAGAAAATCCGATTTGCAAACGAAGCTGCTGCAATTCTTTATCATTCAATAATTCTACTTCTTTCCCCAGCACATTTACACTGCCACTATCCGGCATTAATAAGCCACAAATAATTTTTATCAATACTGATTTTCCGGTTCCTGATCTTCCCAACACTACCACATTTTCTTTATTCTCGACTTCCAGGTTAACTCCCCGCAATACATGATTATCACCAAAAGATTTATACAAATCCATTATTGAAATCATGATCCTATGTTCATTATTTTCATTTTCTGTTTCCATCAGGGCCTGATACTATTAGTTATTTGAACAATCAAAATTTCTTCTATAAAAATTAAAAACATGGAAAGAACTACAGATAAATTTGCCGCTTTTCCAACCCCTTCGGTTCCGTTTTTTGCATGAAAACCCTTATAACATCCGACCATTCCAATCGTGAATCCATAGACAATACTTTTTATCAAAGAAGAAAAAATATCGAGAAAAGAAATTTTATCGAAAGCCTGTTGAAAAAAAGTAATGAAACTGGTCATTTCATTTTGATGAACATTTATGAAGGCTCCCATCATCGCTACAAAACCTGTATAGCACATCAGCATTGGGATCATTAATGTGGTTGCCAAAACACGACTTACGACTAGAAATTTAAATGGATTTACAGCAGAAACTTCCATTGCATCTATTTGCTCTGTTACTTTCATAGAACCTAATTCTGCGGCAATATTAGAACCAACTTTTCCGGCACAGATCAAAGCTGTTACCAAAGGGGCCAAAGCGCGGATAATGGCAATCGCAACAAGGCTGGGTAACCATGAAGTAGCGCCAAATTCTGATAAAGAAGGACGCGATTGTTTAGTAAATACGAGTCCGGTGATAAAACCTGTAAGCGTAATCAGAAAAAGAGATTTATAACCAACTTCGTAACATTGTTTGATAATTTCTTTCACCTCATAGGGCGGCTTAAAAACCTCCTTAAAAAACCTGATTACAAATTGAAAAGCCGAGTATAGATTTATAAAAAAAGCATCTACTTTTTTTGAAATCAATTTTTTTTCAACAGGCTTAATCTTCATCATGCTGCTATGGACACTTTTTTAATTATGCAAAGCAAAGATGACACCTGAAAATTAAATTCCGGAAATTTTTATAAGAAAAGAATTGAATAACAAAAATTCAGCATGATAATTGAATACTTTTTAATTGCAGAAATTTAAAAATATTTATTTCCTATAAAACTTTATCTCATGACTCTCATTGGATTCCTTATTCTTTTATTGATAGCTGCGATTTGTGGCGGCATAGGTCAATCAATTGCAGGTTATGACCTTGGCGGTTGCCTCGTGTCTATCGTTGTTGGTTTTATCGGCGCCTATATCGGTATGTGGGTCGCAGGAAAATTTGGTCTGCCCGAAATTTTTGCTGTCGATATTCAAGGTCATCCATTTCCAATTATTTGGGCAATAATCGGTTCCGCAATATTTACATTTATTGTTGCTTTACTGCGAAGAGCATTTCTCGGGGGACGCGATTTATAAGGAATCGGGTTCTGTTTCAAAACCAAGAACAACAGAGTTAATACAATATCGTAACCCAGTCGGAGGAGGTCCATCTTCAAAGACATGTCCGAGATGAGAATGACATTTTCCGCATTCAACTTCTGTTCTTCTCATCCCAAAAGAATTATCCGGTAAATAAATTAAACTGTCCTTGCTGATTGGTTCAAAGAAACTGGGCCATCCACAACTGCTGTTGAATTTTCCATTGCTTCTGAAAAGGGGATTTCCGCAAACGGCGCAATAATAAGTTCCTACTTCGTTGTGCTGATAAAACTTTCCTGTTCCAGGTCTTTCGGTGCCTTTTTCACGCGCAATATGATAAACGTCTTCAGGCAAAACCTTTTTCCATTCTGCATTGCTTACTTCCGCCGGATTTTCATTTTCTTTCAAATAACCGGTAGTTTTTGAATCGTTTGCCATTTCGTTCATTTTTAAATTAATAAAAAAAATTGTTGCTTTTGTAAAATTACACAATCAAAAACGGATGTTTTGCTAAAAAATATCCTGATTTTGGGGCTTTCGTTGCTATTTAATTTTCATAAAGTATATTTGATGCTCACAAGGATTTTAAGAAGCCAATGTTCAATCTCATTTTATTTGGCCCTCCGGGCAGCGGAAAAGGAACTCAATCAGAAAAACTGATCGCTAAATATCATTTGAAACATCTCTCTACAGGAGATTTATTAAGAAGCGAAATCTCCAGGAAAACGCCTTTAGGCATTGAGGCAAAAATGTTTATGGACAAGGGAAATCTGGTGCCTGATGAAGTGGTGATCGGAATGATCAATGATGCTCTTGATCAAAATCGAAATGCGCCGGGTTTTTTGTTTGATGGCTTTCCAAGAACTGCGGTTCAGGCGGCGGAACTCGATAATCTTTTGGCAAGGAAAAAAACTTGTATTGATGTAATGCTGGCATTGGTTGTAAGTGAAAATGAACTGATCAAAAGGTTGTTGAAACGCGGCGAAACCAGTGGACGCACTGATGATAATAACGAAATTGTGATCAGGGCCAGAATTGCTGAATACCACAAAAAAACAGCGACGGTTGCAGATCATTATGAAAAAGCCAATAAAGTCGTAATGGTAAAAGGAGAAGGAACGGTAGAAGAGATTTTTGCTAGACTTACATCAGAAATTGACCGCCTGATGAAAATTGATAACTGCTGATCGGTGCGCAAATAAAAAAAATCGATTTTTATTTCGAGAAATAGTTTGAACTCTCCGCTTTCCGAGCCTCAACTTCAAATTTATTATTATAATATCCTACTTTCAAGCTCTCCCATAGATATTTCAGGATAAAAGTAAAAAAGCCATATTTTTTGAATTGCTCAATATGGCACATTTCATGACGAACCCATTTAGTATCTTTTAAAAAATCAGTTTTTGAAACATGATATAAATGAATTGTTTTTCCAATAGTAATAGCAACTTTTTTGCTACGCAATTTTTTTGCAGCAATTTTTGCAATCCAAGAGTTTTCTTTGATGTCAACCTTCATTTACTGAAGCGCTTTTAAAATCTCCTCACTGTGAATTTTTGATTTTGGCTTCCTGAAAATTTTAATGATTTTCCCGTTTTCATCAATCAAAAAAGTGGTTCTGAAAAGTCCCATATATTTTCTTCCATAGAGATTTTTTTCTCCCCAAACGCCGTATTTATCGATAATTTTTTTCTCCGGATCTTCTAACAAGGTAAAAGGAAGTTCATATTTTTCTTCAAATTTTTTATGCTTCTTTTTGTCATCCGGGCTCACACCTAAAACCACCAATGCGGCTTTCTGAAGTTCTGAATAATTGTCGCGCAAATTGCAGGCTTCGATGGTACATGTGGGCGTATCATCTTCTGGATAAAAATAAAGAACGACTTTTTTACCTCGGAAATCTTTCAGCGAAACGGAATTTCCATTTTGATCTTTTGTTGTAAAATCCGGTGCTTTTTCACCTTCTGTTAATGTTGTCATTTTAAATGTTTTTATCGTGTGAAATGAAAAGTTTTTACAGTTTGATTTCCGGCTTCATCTTCAACAAAAATTTTTAATTCGTGATTTCCGGAAGAACATTTTTCATCAAAGTCATAAATAAAATTCCGGCCCTTGTCATTTGAAAAGCGAAGCCAGCTTCCATCTAATTCTGCCCTAAAATTTTTGATTTGGTCATTATTATCTTTTGGAGTTATGATAATATTCCTTGCATGAGAAAGATTGGCATTTTCATGGAAGTTAATTGAAATGGCAGGTGGATCATTGTCTGCTATCAATTCAAAGTTTCCAAAGGCATTAAATTTTGCCGAATACCAACCAAAATGACTTGTTGCTTTTGACACTTCCGTTTTCCCATTCCAGCTTCTTTTAATTAAAATTTTATCCTGAAGCATTTGATCAATCGTTTTATTGGCTTTAATGCTAACAGTAAAATAATTTTGGGCAGGAATTAAACCCGAAAGAATAGAAAAAACAGAAGAATAACTATTTGAGGAAACAGAATTTTTTTCAGATTGAAAAAATGCGACAGAATCATACAACGTTGTGGCTGGCAAATACACTTCCAAGTTGTCGTTTTCAAAAACATTTACAAGCCCCGGCTGAAATTCAATTCCTGAAAATTTTGAAATTGAATTCTCTTCCAAACTGCTTCTTTTTATTTTAAATTCCAGAACAGAACTATTGCTGTTCGCGTCTTTTACAACAACTTTTACCTGGTGAACGTTTTGATCATTTAAACGGATCACGCCGTCACCATTTATATCTTTATAAACTCCGTGGGGATATCCGGGCAAACGCGAAAGATGCTGGATATAAGGACCACCTGCAGCACGTGTTTTATAATCGACGTTGGCATTTACATACCTCGTTTCATCATAAGAAATGCTGTCAAGCTGAAATGCTGAAAGTGGAACATCATCCAAATAAATAACTGCCTCATAAATTCCATTAGGATTGTTTGAACCGGATTGCTTATCATTAGCTGAAATTCCAAAACTGATTTTATTGCTGTTTACTGGAATTACAGTTGAGGAAGTTATATATGCTCCATTTACTTTTTTTATAGGAAGATGCTGTGGAAATTGACTGTAAGTGCTTTTGTTTCTATCATACATATATAAGCTTACAATTGTTGGTGGCACATTATCAGGAATAGGCAATCCAAATAAAAGTTCATTAAAAACTTTGTCCGTTTTTGTGTCCCTGATTTCAAAATGGCAGTGCGGCCCCTGCGAACCACCGGTATTTCCGCTGTGGGCGATAAGTTGTCCTTTTTTTACGGGAAATAATTCTCTTGGAATTTCTAAAGAAACATTCCACGATTCCTGTTGATATTGCTGCTCTTTTACATATTTTTCCAAAGCAGGAATAAAACTATGTAGATGTCCATAAACGGTAGTAAATCCATTAGGATGAGTAATATAAATTGCTTGTCCAAAGCCAAAAGGTGTGATACTAACGCGTGAAATATATCCATCAGCGGCGGCTTTCACGGGCCGGTTTATAACCTGGTCTGTTCGACAATCAAGCCCCATATGGTAATGATTCGGGCGCAATTCGCCAAAGTTTGCTGCAAGGCTGATCCTCGCATCAACGGGATAAATAAAATAATCTTTTGGGTATTTTTTTGGAGGAAAAAACTGCCCAAAAATTGCGGAGTTAAAAAAAAGAAAAGCAAAAAACAGGAACGGTTTATGTATTGTATATTTTTTAATGAAAAATGTAGTCATATCGACAAAGCTAAGAACTTAAAAATTTAAACACTATGGCGAAAACAAATAAGGTTGCAGCAATTATTTTAGGTGCTGCTGCCGGCGTAGCTCTCGTAAAATTTTTGAGCATGCCGCAAGAGGAAAGGAATGAATTTTATGAATTTTTGAAAAATAAAACCCGGCAACTATTGGATAATGCCGAAGAGACTGTGGAAAAAGTAGAACATTATATGGATGAGTTTAAAGAAAAGGGCGAAGATGAATGGATCGATAAAATTTATATTTTGAAAAAAATGTTTAAGAATCTGTATGGTTCTGACCGGAATTATCTTTTATAAAATAATATATTCTGATTTAAAAATAAGCAAGCTTTCGGGCTTGTTTTTTTATGGAGTAAATAGAGGTAAACGAATAAATAATTGGACTTATTAATTTGAATTGTTATTATTTTCATCTTCTTCACATTTTTCTTCCTTCAAATTCCTCAGTATCGTTTATTTTTGGCAACCACACATTAAAATTTCATGCCACTCGACAAATCCATTAAAACAGTTTTAATTATTGGTTCTGGTCCCATTGTTATTGGCCAGGCCTGCGAATTTGATTATTCAGGCAGCCAGGCTGCCAGAAGTCTTCGTGAAGAAGGGATCAAGGTGATTCTTATCAACAGCAATCCGGCAACCATTATGACCGATCCGATGATGGCTGATAGAGTTTACCTGCTTCCGTTAAATGTCGAAAGTCTCGAACAGATCATTGAAGAAAATCGTGAAGAAATGCCAATTGATGCAGTTTTGCCAACGATGGGTGGGCAAACCGCATTAAATCTTTGTAAAGAAGCAGATGAAATGGGTGTTTGGGAAAAAAATAATATCCGATTGATTGGGGTAGATATTAAAGCTATTGATAAAGCAGAAGATCGGGAAAAGTTCCGTGAATGGATGATCGAAATGAACATTCCTGTGGCTCCCGCAAAAATTGCCAATTCGTTTTTAGAAGGAAAAGAATATGCACAGGAAATAGGATTTCCGCTTGTGTTAAGACCTTCATACACTTTGGGAGGAACGGGAGGAAGCATTGTTTTTGAGAAAGCCCGATTGGATGAAGCGCTTAATCGTGCGTTAACAACTTCTCCTGTTCATGAGGTTCTTGTAGAAAAAGGAATGATGGGTTGGAAAGAATTTGAACTGGAATTATTGCGTGACGATAATGACAATGTTGTTATTATTTGTACGGTAGAAAATTTTGATCCGATGGGTGTTCATACCGGCGATTCTATTACCGTTGCACCAGCAATGACTTTGAGCGACACGGCTTATCAAAAAATGCGAAATACGGCAGTTTCAATGATGCGGAATCTTGGAAATTTTGCCGGAGGTTGTAATGTACAATTTGCTTTAAATCCCCATACAGAAGATATAATCGCAATAGAAATTAATCCGAGAGTGAGTCGTTCTTCAGCCTTGGCGAGTAAGGCAACGGGTTATCCGATTGCAAAAATTGCTGCTAAACTGGCGGTAGGCTTTACTTTAGATGAATTGAAAAATCAAATCACGAAAACCACTTCTGCTTATTTTGAACCCGCATTGGATTATGTGATCGTGAAAATTCCACGTTGGAATTTTGATAAATTCAAAGGAGCGGATGATACTTTAGGGTTTCAAATGAAATCAGTTGGAGAAGTGATGGGCATCGGAAGAAGCTTTGCTGAAGCCGTTCAAAAAGCCTGTCAGAGTTTGGAAAATGATGCCGTTGGATTGGGATATTATGGAAAAAGTTTGATGCATGCCGATGAAATTATAGAGTATTTGAAAATACCAAAATGGGACCGCATTTTCAGAATAAAAGATGCTTTGATGATTGGAGTGAGTGTGAAGCGGATTTGTGAATCAACCGGAATTGACCGATGGTTTATTTACCAGATTCAGAAAATTGTAAACTGCGAAAAAACGCTGGCGAAAACAAACCTTGAAAAGATCTCTCCTGAGCTATTGACTGAGGCAAAACATTTGGGTTTTAGTGATGAACAGATTGCAAAAATTATGAAAGACGGCAGTACTGATGAAGATATTTATGAAAAAAGAAAGGCTTTAGGAATCATCCGGGTGTATAAAATGGTAGATACTTGCAGTGCTGAGTTTGAAGCTAAAACGCCTTATTTTTATAGCACCTTTGAGTAACATTTAAATTTTTTTATTATAACAATTGACTGCTCCTTTTAAAAAACGTACTTCATCAATTGGGGCTTTTAGTAAGTAGAATTAGCAAAAGATTTATAAAAAACAGCTCTTAAATTCTGTAATGAACAATAACATTATCCACAACGAATCTATTCCTTCTCAAAAGAAAAAAATTATTGTATTAGGCAGTGGCCCAAACCGTATTGGACAAGGAATTGAATTTGATTACTGCTGCGTTCACGGACTCCTTGCCATAAAGGAATGCGGCATGGAAGCAATCATGATCAATTGCAACCCGGAAACAGTTTCGACTGATTTTGACATAGCAGATAAACTATATTTTGAACCCGTTTTCTGGGAGCACATCTGGGAAATAATTGAACTGGAGAAGCCTTATGGTGTAATTGTTCAGCTGGGTGGACAAACGGCTTTAAAACTTGCAAAAAGGCTTCATGAAAAAGGCGTTCGAATTATCGGAACTTCTTACGATAGTATGGATATTGCAGAAGATCGTGGCAGGTTTAGCGACATGTTGAAAGCTCTTCAAATACCATATCCGAAATACGGAACAGCGCATGATTCGGACGAAGCTATTGAAATTGCTCATCAGGTTGGCTATCCGGTTTTGGTTCGCCCAAGTTATGTGCTCGGTGGCCAAAGAATGAGAATCGTATTGAATGATGAGGAACTGGAAAATGGGGTATTGAGTTTATTAAAACATTTGCCCGGAAATAAAATCCTTATTGATCAGTTTTTGGATCGTTGCCAGGAAGCAGAAATTGATGCAATTTTTGATGGCGAAACTTTTCATGTAATGGGAGTGATGGAACATATCGAACCTGCAGGGATTCACAGCGGCGACAGCAATGCTGTTCTTCCCCAGTTTAATTTGTCTCCTTTAATTGTGCAAACAATGGAAGAGTATGCAGAAAAAATAGCAAGGGCATTAGAAATAAGAGGTTTGATCAATATTCAATTTGCGATAAAGAATGGAGAAGTTTATGTGATAGAAGCAAATCCACGCGCTTCCCGAACAACACCATTTATTGCAAAAGCATACCAGATTCCTTACTTGAATATTGCTACCAAAATAATGCTTGGTGCAGCAAAATTAAAAGACTTCACTTTTGAGAAAAAATTAAATGGCTTTGCAATAAAAGAACCAGTTTTTTCATTCAACAAATTTCCGGGAGTCAACAAAGAACTCGGCCCCGAAATGAAAAGCACCGGCGAAGCTATTCGTTTTATCAAAGATCTTCGCGATCCTTATTTCCGTCAATTGTACAGGGAAAGAAGCATGCATTTAAGTAAATAAATTTTTGTAAATTCGATGTATGGAAATTGCAGTAAACGATACTACTTTGTCGATTAAAGGAGATTTATCTGATTCTATGTCTGAGCAGGAATTTTTTGATTTCTGCCAGCAAAATGATTTATGGCGCATTGAAAGAGATGAGAAGAAACAAATAATTATAATGCCACCAACTAACGCTTCTACTGGAATTAAGAATACCAATTTGGTAACAGAATTGACAATCTGGAATAGAAGAGAAAGTTTAGGTGTTTGCTTTGATTCTTCCACCGGATTTACATTGCCGGATGGTTCAGTTCGCTCTCCCCATGCAAGTTGGTTAGCAATAGAAAAATGGAATCAGCTAAGCAATAAAGAAAAAAATCAATTTGCTCATATTTGCCCGGATTTCGTAATCGAATTAAAAAGTAATTCAGATAATTTGAAATCGCTTACTGCCAAAATGGGCAAATGGATTAAAAACGGATGTTCCCTTGCCTGGCTTATTAATCCTGAAGACAAAACCGTTTCTATTTATAGAAAAGACGGAACAATTGATAAGGTAACGGGCTTTGATAAAACAATTTCAGGCGAAGATTTGTTGCCTGGTTTTGAATTAGATCTTTCAATTTTGAAAGATTGATTCTTTGCAGTAAACAAACAAAAAACTCTGGTTTTAATTTTAATAAAAAAACCTGCTTTTTAAGCAGGCTTTTTAAAATTAAAACTAACACAGAGAAGATTTTTACCAGTTACTCAGGCGGATTCCAATATTATATGGCGTGAAATTCAAATCATTTTTGAAAATTGATTTAGGACTGTAAGAACCGTATAAATGTACCGGCCCAAGTCCTAATTCCCCTACATAAGAGAATTTCCATTGTTGCAAATCATAATCACCACGATTTCTTTCTTTGCCTCGAGCATCACTCTTTTGTTTGTTGCGGCTGCTGTACAAATAACCCATACTTACACCTGCGCTTATGCTAATTCCTTTGTCAGAATAATTGGGATTGGTTCTGAAATTGAGCATCAGAGGAATAGTTACATAATCTGCTGCCAGCTTATCTTTTGAGAAATTGATTGAATCACGGAAAACAAACGGATGTGGAATATTCGCATTGCCCTCATTAAAACTTATGTTTGATTTAAAACGGTAATTATTTAATTCCAGGCCCAGTCCGTATTTTAAATTTACATAGTGTTTTATCAAATTCATCCTTTGCATAAAAAACCAGATATTCACATTCACGGATTTTACAGTTTTTAATTTAAAATCATTGGCAGTCAAATCTGGTGAGCCAACTAAATAGCCATTTGCTTTTGCCTGTTCATAATTGGTTTTATCAGTCCAGTTTGCAAATCCTAAATCAACAATAAATGATGAGGTACTGATGTTGGAAGTTTCTTTATTTCTGTGATGATTTCCCACAGTGACGGTTACACGTTTATTTTCATCCGCATTCCCCTTTTTGAGAATGATCATTCCTCCAATACGAATGGTATCATCTTTTTTTTCTACCTGCGTGGAATCGGTTTGAGCGAAGCTCGTAGCACACATAAGCATTACACTTACAATCAAAATTGTTGTTTTCATTTTTTTTTAATTTATCGTCTTTAAATATTTGAGATTTTATTTAGCAGCCATTTGCTCCTCATCTCCCAGCAAACGTGTGATGGGATTTGTTCTTTCTACTATTCGTTTTACCTTTTTTAAAAAGCCGCCAACTTTTGATTTTTTAAAATCCTCAGTAGAAACATCATAAAAAACATAATTGTCGTTTTTTTGATCTGCGTCAGAAATATAAGAAGCTGTGTGAGCATAATTTGTTTTTGAAGCATCTGCATCTATTTCATTTTGGTGATCAGAAGCTGTGTTATTTACTAAAGGATTGGCAGGCTTTTCAATAGTTTGAGGCACTTCTTTTATTGGCTGATTCGAAGCCAACTGGAATTCTGCTGTCGGGTTTACTGTTTTTATTTTTTCTTCTGCTATTGTCTCTTTTGTTTTTTCTTCTGTCTTTGCAATCAATTTTTTCTTTTCATCTGTAATAACTCTTTCTTTAATTTCCTTATATGATCTTTTTCTTTCTGACTGTTTTAATTCTGTTGATGAGGCAATATTATGTGATTCATTTTCTGAATCGTTGCTATTAAAATTATTTTTCGGTTTTTCTTCTTGTACTGCTGGTTTTTCAACTGCATTATTTACTGTTGATGCAACCTGTTGATTAACTTCTTTTTTATTGAAATAAGAAACGGCAATCCATAAACCGAATCCTATGAAAACCGCTGCAGCAACAGATCTCCACAAAATCATCGGAACAACTTTGCCTGATTTTTCTTTTTGGTATAATTCTTTTTTATCCGGATAAATAATTGAATCATCAGCAACTAATTTTGCTTTTCCAATTAATTCAAATTCATTTTGATACTTCAGATTTTCTGCTACAAACTTTTCAGTTTTTCTTTTCTCTTCTTCTGAAAGCTCATTATCATGATAAAGAATAAAAATTTCCTGGTAATTGGGTTCATTAATAAAAGATGGTTCCGGCTTTATTAAAAATGATTTGTCAATAAGTTTCATTTCCTTCTCAGGAGAATTTACTGTCATCTGAATCATCAGGAACTCTTCTTTCAAATCCACATTTTCCTGAACAAATATTTCCACTACTTTTTTTTCTGTTTGCGTCAATTCATTATCGGCATACAGTAAAAAATATTCTTCGTAATTATTTCTGTTGATGTTCATTTTAAAGTACGTTTTCGGGTTTCACCAAATAATTTTTCAATTGGATCCTTGCTCTGTGCAGGTATACTTTTACCTGGCTGACACTCAGTGAAGTAATAACCGCGATTTCTTCATAACTGTATCCTTCATAATCTTTTAATAAAACAAGGCTTCGCTGCGTTTCACTTAACCTGTACAGTGCTTCATTCAGAATCTTTTTCAACTGATGCTCAGGTTCTTTCGTTGCTTTTGTTGATGATGAAAAATCTTCTTCCAGTTTCACTTGTTTATTTTTTCTGATCAGGTCAATCATCTGATGATAAGCGACAGTAAATAAATATGACTTGCTTCTATCGCATTCTACTTTTTCGCGGTTGATCCACATCTTTTCAAATGAAGCCTGCACCACATCTTTAGCGTCATCCTCGTGCCTTAAGTTTTTCAAAATAAACCGGTAAACATTGTCTGCATACAGATTTACACAATCATTAAATTCTTTCTCAGTCATACAATCAAGGTAATTTTTTTTATTACATCAGCCTGTTTTAATGTTATACGGTTGAGGAAAATAAAAGTTACAATTTGGCATCAAACTTTTTTTCTACAAAAACTTTATTGAATTGATTCGTAGGTTTGTGGCCTCAAAAATAAACAAGTATGAATGAAAATTTTGCAAAGAGAATCGGTAAAGAACTGGAGGAAATAAAAGCATCAGGGCTTTATAAAAACGAAAGGATTATTACCAGCGACCAGGGCGCGGAAATTGAAGTTGGAGGGAAAACTGTTTTGAATTTCTGTGCTAATAATTATCTGGGGCTGGCATCAAATCGGAAAGTGGAGGAAGCCGCTAAAAAAACTGTTGATGTAAGAGGGTATGGGTTAAGCAGTGTACGTTTCATTTGCGGTACACAGGACATTCATAAAGAGCTGGAACAAAAAATCTCTGATTTTTTAGGTATGGAAGATACCATTTTATATGCTGCCTGCTTTGATGCAAATGGAGGCGTTTTTGAACCATTGTTTGGAGAAAATGATGCAATTATTTCTGATGCATTGAATCATGCCAGTATCATTGATGGTGTCCGTTTATGCAAAGCGCAGAGATTCCGCTATGAGCATAATAACATGGAAGACCTGGAAAATAAATTGAAAGAGGCAAAAGATTTAAGAAGCCGTGTAATTGTTACTGATGGCTCATTTAGTATGGATGGAACGATTGCGCAACTTGATAAAATTGTTGATCTGGCTGAAAAATATGATGCGGCAATCATGGTGGATGATTCACATTCAACAGGATTTATTGGAAAGACCGGAAGAGGGACGCATGAATATCGCGGGGTAATGGGAAAGATCGATATCATCACGGGTACTTTAGGAAAAGCGCTTGGGGGAGCAAACGGGGGTTTTACTTCCGGCAAAAAAGAAATTATAGAAATGCTCAGACAAAGAAGTCGTCCTTATTTGTTTAGTAATACCGTGGCTCCAGCAATTGTTGGCGCTTCCATCGCCGTTTTTGATATGCTGAGTGAAACGACAGATTTAAGAGATAAATTAGAAAACAATACCAAGTACTTTCGTGAGAAAATGACAGAAGCCGGGTTTGATATAAAACCAGGACACCATCCTATTGTTCCAATAATGTTGTATGATGCGGTACTATCACAAAAATTTGCCGCAAGGTTATTGGAAGAAGGAATTTATGTAATCGGATTTTTCTTTCCTGTGGTGGCAAAAGGACAAGCAAGAATAAGAGTACAATTAAGTGCAGCACATGAGCAAAAACATTTGGATAAAGCGATCGAAGCTTTTACAAGAGTTGGAAAAGAATTGGGAGTGTTGAAGGTGCAGAAAGGTTGAATTTCGGGAACTAATGACAATATAATTTACCATGACAGAACAAGAAGCAACATTTAAAGCAAAAGCAAAAATTAAAAGTTCAGATCTTGAACACCGGCAAAAAATAAATTTCAACATTGGAAAATATAATTCTGTTGTTCCGCAAGCTAAGCAACAGTTTGATAATTTAAATGTTGTAAAAGAAAGGGCGAAAAATATTAAATGGAGAGCATTAGAAACATTAGACCAACAGCTCGAAGAATTTGAACTGCATTTTACCAATCGAGGAGGAAAAGTAATCTGGGCTCAAAATTCACAGGAAGCACTGGAAGAAATCCTGATGATTTGCAAAGAAAAAAATTGCAAAACGATTGTGAAAAGCAAAAGCATGGTTTCTGAAGAAATTCATCTAAACCTTTTTTTAAAAGAACAAGGAATTGAAAGCGTTGAAACAGATTTAGGAGAATACATTCAGCAATTGGATGATGAACCACCTTATCATATTGTGACTCCTGCTATGCATAAAAGCAAGGAAGATGTCGCAAGGCTTTTTGCCAATAAACTCGGTACCTCCTCTAAACTTTCTCCGGAGGGTTTAACACTTGTGGCAAGAGAGAAATTAAGAGAAAAATATGTTCAGGCCGAAATAGGTATTACGGGAGCCAATTTTGTGATCAGCGATATTGGCGGTATTGCTGTTACAGAAAATGAAGGAAATGCAAGATTAAGTTCTGCATGGCCAAAAACTCATATTGTTATTGTTGGAATTGAAAAAATGATTCCTTCAATTACAGATCTGGCTTTGCTTTGGCCGCTTCTTGCAACATATGGAACGGGTCAAAAAGTAACCGTTTACAACAGCATTATTTCGGGGCCGCGTCAACCGGGAGAAACGGATGGTCCTGAAGAAATGTATGTTATTTTTTTAGACAATAATCGTACGAATGTTCTGGCAAATGCAGTTCAACGCGAAAGCCTTTATTGCATCAGGTGCGGTGCATGTTTGAATGTTTGTCCTGTATATAAAAACATTGGCGGGCATGCTTACGGAACTACTTATAGTGGTCCAATCGGAAGTGTTATTACTCCTCATTTGAGAGATCTTGAAGAATATAAACACCTCAGTTATGCATCTTCATTATGTGGTGCCTGCTCAGAAGTTTGCCCTGTAAAAATTAATCTGCATCAGTTGTTACTAGCTAACAGAAATGAAAGTGTGGAGCAGGGAATGACAAGCTTTTCAGAAAAGATGGCATGGAAAGGCTGGAAACTGGCTTCCATGAAAAGAGGACTTATGAATATCGGAAAGGGAAATTTAAAATCTAAAGTTGTAAACAAGTTATTTAAAGGTTGGGACGACTTCCATACTCCCCTTCAATTTAGCCAGAAAACATTTAATGAAATGTGGAAAGAGCGGCAGAAACTGAAATGATTTTCAGTCGGATAAGTTTGCCTTCCTTTATAATCTGGTACAAGCAGAACAACTTACTGAAAATACCTTTTTGAGCTGGCTCATTCTTCCGGTTCAAACTATCCCTCGAAAGGTTGCTCTTCAGCAGAGCCCCTTTCTCCGTTTCGTTTGATCCCATAAATTTAGTCAAAATAAAATTTTTGACACAGTTCATTTTACACTCCCACATACTTTTCCCATACCTTTCCCATGTCTTTCCCATGTCTTTCCCATATCTTTCCCTTACTCTCCTCATACTCTCTTCATACTCTCCTCATACTCTCTTCATACTCTCTTCATACTCTCTTCATACTCTCCTCATACTCTCCTCATACTCTCCTCATACTCTCTTCATACTCTCCTCATACTCTCTTCATACTCTCTTCATACACTCTTCATACACTCTTCATACACTCCTCATACATAACTCATACGCTCTTCGGTAGTAAAAATCCACCATTTTCAGAAGTTCAGGGCATCGGATCAGTGTACCGGTTAATATTTCGGACAAACTGACAACATTTTGGGGACAAGATACGATTCACAATTAAGTATACCACTTACCCAAATCTTCATTGAAACTAGTGCTTGAAATGCCGCAATCCTGTAATCACCATCACTAAATTATTTTCTTTACAATATGCAATTGAATCCTTGTCTCTGATAGAACCGCCTGGTTGTATAAAAGCCGTGACGCCTGCGTTATGAGCAATTTTTACACAATCATCGAAAGGGAAAAAGGCATCGCTGGCAACGACTGCATTTTGTAAATCAAATTCAAATTGATCGGCTTTTTCAATTGCATGTCTGAGTGCATCAACTCTCGAGGTTTGACCTGCACCTTTTCCTAAAAGTTGTTTATTTTTTACGATTGCTATCGCATTGCTTTTTAAATGTTTGCAAACCAAATTTGCAAAAAGCAAATCTTCTTTTTCTTTTTCAGTCGCCTCTCTTCCTCCTTCTTCTTTCCATTCTAAAAAGTTTCCTTCATCATTTTGCTGAATTAATAATCCGTTCAACAATGTTTTTGTTTGCTGATCTTCTTTTGGAAATTCTTTTATTTTTAAAATGATCCGGTTCTTTTTTATTTCTAATACGGGAAGTGCTTCTTCGTCAAAAGCAGGAGCAATGAGAACTTCAAAGAACAAATCTTTTAACGCTTCTGCAGTTTTTTTATCGATTGATGAATTCGAAATCAATACACCACCAAAAGCACTTTCGGGATCGCCTGCAAGCGCGGCAGCAAATGCTTCTGAAACATTTTCTCTTTGTGAAATACCACAAACATTGGTGTGTTTTATGATTGCAAAAGTGGGGTGCGTTGAATCTTTTTTATTAAAGTCTTTCATCAATTGCAGCGCAGCATCTACATCAACCAGGTTATTGTAGGAAAGTTCTTTACCGTGTAATTGTTGAAAAATCTCATTGATATTTCCGATGAAAACCCCTTTCTGGTGTGGATTTTCGCCGTAGCGCAATTCTTTTTTCTGAAATTGAAATGGGTTAATAAAATTGGTTTGATTGAAATAATTAGAGATGGCAATATCATAACCGGCACAAACATCAAAAGCTTTTCTTGCAAAGTCTTTTCTTTCTTCCAATGATGTTTCGGCATTTTTTTCAGAAAGAATTTTTTCCAAATTGCGGTAATCTTTTTTATCAGCAATTACCATAACATTTTTAAAATTTTTGGCTGCCGCACGTATCATAGAAGGGCCGCCGATATCAATTTTTTCAATGATCGCTGCTTCGTCATTTGTAGATTTTACAGTTTCCTCAAACGGATACAAATCAACCATAACCAAATCAATTTCAGGAATATGATATTGTTGCATTTCTTTCAGATCATTTTCTACATCCCTTCTTGCTAAAAAACCACCAAACACAACAGGATGAAGCGTTTTCACTCTTCCCCCAAGAATAGAAGGATAGCCGGTAAGTGATTCAACCGAAATACATTTCCCTCCATTTTCTTCAATAAATTTTTGAGTACCGCCGGTGCTGTAGATCGTGATATTTTTTTCTTTTAATAAAGAAATAATTGGCTGCAGCCCTTCTTTATTAAAAACAGAAATGAGGGCTGATTTGATTTTTTGTTGCATAATTTTTTAAAGGAAATTATCTTTTAAAGATCGGTTACAAATGCACCCTGTTCCGGAACAGAATGGAATTGCAAATGTAATTCTTCGCACTCTTTTTTCCATTGTTGAATTTTCCATAAAGAGTTTGAAGCATCAAAAATGTAATTATTGCAATCGAAGTTTTTTGCCAGGGAAGAAATTTTTAGTGAAGCATTCTTTGAAATAATGATATGGTCCATATTGATTTTTTTGCGCAAAGAATAATTGATGGCTGAATCAATCATTAAAATTTTCAAATGATAGAACCGGTAAAAATTTTTGTTCACAAACAAACTTCTGTTCAAAGTAGAAATTTGATCCAGTCTAAAAGCAATATGTGAGGGTTTCAAATTGAAATTGTTTAATAAAGCATCGGTTAAAACACTACTGTCGCCAGCGAAATAAAAATTGTTTTTATCAACAAATTCAATTGCTTTGAAAGAAGGAATATTATAAACGATCATTTTTTTTTGCGAAAAGGTTTGCCAGCTATCAAGGGATTTTGAAACGGTAAAAACAAGGCAAAGGAGAACAGTGATCCGGAACGCGCTTTTATTTTTTTTCATGAGCGCAACAAGCAGACTGCTAATGATTCCAAATAATAAAATTGTTTCTGAAAGGGTGATCGAAACTCCCTGCCACGAAGCGTATGGAATAGAATCAAAAAATAAAACGGTAATGTTTAAAAGCCAAATAATTCCATAAATGATTTTCCCAAAATAAAATGCAAACATTGAAACCGGAGAGATCATTATCAAAAGCATACAGCCGCAAAGACTGAGCGTTGCGAGAGGAATTGCGATCATATTTGAGAATAAAAACAAAAGCGGCAATTGATGAAAATAATAAAAGCATAAAGGGAAAGTAAACAGTTGTGCTGAAAGCGACACTGCCGCAATCTGCCAGGTTCTTTGCAGCCATTTATTTTTAAAATATAACCAGTTTGAAATACTTTTTTGCGCAACAACAATTCCTAAAACCGCGAGATATGAAAGCTGGAAACCAACATCAAATAAAATAAAAGGATTAAAGCATAATAATAAAAAGGCAGAAGCAGCCAATGAGTTGTAAATCGAACTGTTTTTGTTGAATGCTTTTCCGGTAACAATAAATGAAAACATAACAGCAGCGCGGAGTACAGAAGGGGAAGCACCTGTTAAAACAGCAAAAATCCACAGACCTGAAAGGATTAGCATTAACTTAAGTGGCTTCGATTTTTTTATGAAAGGCAACGAAGAAAATAGCCAGATCAAAACTCCATAAATGATTCCCATGTGCAGGCCTGAAATAGCAATAAGATGAACCACACCAGCATTGCTATATGCCTGCACAAGATCTTTGTCCAAATCGACTTTGTAGCCAATTAAAATTGCTTTTGCAATGGCTGATTCATTGTTATTCCCTAAATATTTTTCAAGAATCGAAACCGTATTTTCCCTTACAGAAAAAATAAATTGTGATACAAGGCTTTTATTCTTTTCCTTCAGTATAATCCAATCATTTTTCTTTAGATAAACCTGATGGAAAAGCTGATGAAAGGAACAATATTGGGCATAATCAAAAGCACCCGGATTTCCCGTCCCTTTAATATCATTCAGCGGTTTCTGTAAAATTATTTTATCGCCATACTTCAAATTTCGCGAAGCTGAATCTTTATTAAAATAAATAAGGAATCTCCCGGCTGTATTAATCCTGATTCCTTTATTTATAACGCTTTCAGCCAAGGCAACCGCTTTAATTGATTTGGCTTTTTCAACAGTTGGTTCATTAATCGTCGCTACAATATAACTTCCTGAATTTGTAAATTTCCCATACCAGTTTTGATGATTGCGCATATCTTTTTGCCAGGTAAGACAAGCACCGAAAGAAGTTAAAAAAAGTGCGATGAAAATTCCATTCATTGGACGAAACCGAAAACGGAAAGCTTCAGAAAAGAATGAAAAGGAAACAGAGAGAAGCAATAAAACTGAGGCTATAGTAGCAATCAAGCTGATTGGAAGGTTCAAATAAAATTGAAAAACAATTCCTGCAACAATCGGCATCAGTAAACGGACAAATGGAGCTCTTTTCCAAATATAAATATGCTTTGATTGGCCCATATCGCTGTTGCGTTAGGTTTAAACAGTCACGTTTTTCAAACAAATTATATTTGAAGATACATTTTTAATAATTTTATTTCGTATTGTTTAGATTTGTATCAGATCTGCAAACCAAAAAATATCATTTCTTTCAAATCATTTTATTAATAGATAAATCAAAAAAATTTTTGAGCCAGCCACAACAAATGCAGTTTGAGAATGCGTATTCCTTTTTAATGGGAAAATTAGAAAATGAACTGCCCAGCTATCTGCACTATCATAATGCCGACCACACAAAAGATGTATTGAATGCCGTGGAGCGTATTGCTGCTGCGGAGGATGTTTCAGGGGAGGATTTAAAAATTGTGAAAACAGCCGCCTTATTTCATGATTCAGGTTTTTTGGAAACATACAGTGATCATGAGGAAATTTCATGCGAAATGGCAAAAAAATGGCTGCCGCAATTTGGGTATAATAGAGACGAGATCGAAACAATCTGTCATCTTATTTTAGCAACCAAAATTCCGCAGGTTCCTGAAAGTAAACTTGCACAAATTTTATGTGATGCCGACTTATATTATCTCGGTACCAATAAATATTTTGTAAACGCTGATAAATTGTACAAAGAATTGCATGAAGCGGGGTTTGTAAAAAACCGCGACGAATGGAGAAATGAAGAAATAAAATTTGTAGAATCGCATCATTATTTTACCCAAACCGCACAGAAAAAATTAAATGGAACTTTAAAGGAAACGCTCTCCTACCTTCATCATCGCTCGATGAAACAAAAGACCGGGAAAAAAAATTACGAAATTTACGATCAGGTTAATGATGGAATATTTATTGTGCTTGGGGTTATTCTCGCTGCATTTTCATTGAAAGGATTTCTTATTCCCAACGGTCTTTTTGATGGTGGCATTACCGGAATTTCACTTTTGATTCATGAACTTTATTTCCTTGATATTTCTTATGTGATCGTGCTGGCTAATCTTCCTTTTATCATTATCTGTATCTATGCAATTAATTTTAATTATGCTTTAAAGACTTTCATCTGTATATTATTACTTGGAATTTGTTTACATTTTTTCCCACACTTTTCAATGACATCGGATAAATTCCTGGTTTCAGTTTTTGGCGGTTTTTTCCTTGGCGCTGGTATTGGATTGACGATGAGAGCCGGCTGCGCAATTGACGGAATTGAAATTTTGGCTCTTTATACCTGGAAAAAAACAAGTTTTACAATTACAGAAATCATTCTAGCCATTAATATTCTCATCTTTAGTATCGCTGCATTTCGTTTTGGTATTGAAGTCGCTTTGTATTCCATGCTCACTTATTTTGCGGCAACAAAAACAGTTGATTATGTGGTGGAAGGATTGGAAGCTTATGTCGGGGTTACCATTATTTCCGGGAAAAGTGAAATCATCAAAGACAGGCTTGTAAACGAGATGGGACGCGGCATTACGATCTATAAAGGGGAAAGAGGATTTCTTCCCGGTAAGTTTGAACTGCACAGTGATTGCGATATTATTTTTACGGTTATTACAAGATTGGAGATCAGGAAACTGAAAAATCTTGTGAGCGAAATTGATCCGAGATCATTTGTTTTTGCCAGCACGATCAAAGAGGCTTCCGGGGGAATTATTAAACGCAGACATATTCATTAGCAGAATAAAAACCGGAATTATTTATTCGGTTACTATGCGAAGCTTCGCATAATTCAACATGATTTTTTTCTCGCCATTGTGTTCAAATTTCACTGTAGCAATTGGGTTATGTGCGGCACCTTCCATCTTAATCACTTCGCCAAAACCAAATTTTTGATGCTCAATTTTTTGCCCTGTTTGTAAGTTACTGGTATCACTTGGAGCAAAATCTGGCGAAGGAACATGTTCCCTTACTTTTATTACGGGTGGAGAAACCATATACGCCGGTTTTTCTTTCGGTTCAGGTTTTTTATTTTCAAACTGGTATCGTGGCCTGTCAAACGCGTTCCAAAGATTCGTTTGATTGTTACGAACATTTCCGCCTGCAAAGGATTTATCAAGATGTTGTTGTGGCAATTCGTCAATAAATCTGCTTGGTTCATTTTGAGTAAGATTTCCAAAACGATAACGGTTGTTGGCGTAAGTAAGCCACAATCTTTTTTTAGCTCTTGTGATCGCTACATAAAACAATCTTCTTTCTTCTTCCAGTTCTTCTCTTGTATTGATGGCCATTGCATTTGGAAACAAAGTTTCTTCCAGCCCTCCCACAAAAACAACCGGAAATTCCAAACCTTTTGCCGCATGAATGGTCATTAATCTGACCACATCACTTTCGCCTTTGTCGTCGTCAGCATCAGTTAATAAAGTGATTTGTTGCAAATAACTTCCCAGGCTTTTATCAAGCAGTTCTCCATCTTCTGTCGGGGTTTCTGTAAATTCTTTGATGGAGTTTAATAACTCCTGAAGGTTTTCATATCGTGCAAGGCCTTCAGTGGTTTTATCATTAAAAAGTTCCTTTACGATCCCTGTTTGTTTGCCAACAAGAACGGCAAGATCGTAAGCATTTTTCTTTTGCAATTCACTTTGAAACATTTTGATCATGATCACAAAACTGTTGATCACTTCCAATGTCGATGCTTTGTAACCAAATTCTGCAGCCCGTTCCAACACATTCCAAAAAGAAAGATTATTTTGATTCGCTAAAAGAATTGCTTTTTCAATCGATGTTTTTCCGATTCCTCTTGCAGGATAATTAATAATTCTTTTCAGCGCTTCTTCGTCGTTTGGATTGACGATGATGCGCAAATAACATAAGAAATCTTTTACCTCTTTTCTTTGATAAAATGAAATGCCACCATAAATACGATAAGCAATATTCATGCGGCGAAGACTTTCCTCAAAGCTCCGGCTTTGGGCATTGGTACGGTATAAAATTGCGAAGTCATTGTTTCGATAATGATTGCGTAATTTCTGTTCCTGGATAGCATCAGCAACATATTTTCCTTCATCATTATCAGTGGCAGTTCTTACTAAATTTATTTTTTCGCCTTCATGATTGCTGGTCCATAATTTTTTGGGAATCTGTCCTTTATTATTAGCAATAATATGATTGGCAACATGAAGAATATTTTGAGAACTGCGATAGTTCTGCTCAAGCATTACCACTTTTACTTCATCATAATCTTTTTGAAACTGAAGAATATTTTCAATTGTTGCCCCACGAAAGCTATAAATACTTTGTGCATCATCGCCCACTACAGCAACGTTTTCGTGCATCGCACCCAATAATTTTATGATCTGGTATTGAGACGTATTGGTATCCTGGTACTCATCGATCATAATGTATTTGAACTTACGCTGGTATTTGCTGAGGCTTTCAGGATGCGTTTTTAGCAACTGGTAAAACTTCAATAAAAGATCATCAAAATCCATCGCCCCGTTTTTAAAACAGCGGTTGCAATATGCTGCATAGATCCGGCCTGTCAGTGGACGATTGGCACGCAGGTCTTCCTGCTGCAAACCATAATCGTTGATATATTCCTCGGGAGTAATTAAGCTGTTTTTCGCATGGGAAATCCTGTTATAAACAGAATTTGGTTTGTAATGCTTATCATCAAGATCCATTTCCTTTATCACTGTTTTTACCACGCTTTTTGCATCATCCGTATCATAAATGGTGAAATTTCTCGGATAGCCAAGTTTGTCTGCTTCGGCTCTTAAAATTCTTGCAAAAACGGAGTGGAAAGTCCCGATATATAAATTTCTTGCTTCATTATTTCCTAAAATATGACTAACTCTTTCCTTCATTTCTGCAGCCGCTTTATTTGTAAAAGTGAGGGCTAAAATTTGAAAAGAATCGACTCCAGTCGCCATCAGATGAGCAATCCTTGTGGTCAAAACCTTCGTCTTCCCGCTTCCGGCACCGGCAACAATCATAATTGGCCCATCACGATGAAGTACTGCTTCGCGTTGGGCTTCGTTCAATCCCTGTAAATATTCCTGCATTTGGCAAATTTACGAAAAGAGAGGGCGAGCTAAAGAACGATGTTAATAATTTTTAATTAAAGTTCTGAAAGCTAAGCTGGCTTTGATTCAGGATAGAATTTTTTTCGGACATTTTTTTAAATCTGAAGCTCAAAAAGATGGCTGAAAAAGTAAGACCTGCAATAAATCCTGTCCATATTCCTGCGGCTCCCATTTTAAAATAAAATGCAAGCAGGCAACCAACAGGAATTCCGATGGCCCAATAAGCAATGAGCACAAAAACAGTTGGAACTTTTACATCTTTTATTCCCCGCAATAAACCAGCGCTTACCGCCTGGGTACTGTCTGAGATTTGAAATAAAGCAGCGAATAAAAGTAAATACCCGGCCATTAAAACAACGTCTTTATCACTGTTAAATATAAAAGGCAACTGATGCCGGAATAAAATAAAAATAATGGCACAAAACGATCCATAAATCAATGCCATGATGGTAGTGCTTTTCCCAATTTCGCGGATGGCGAAACGGTCGTTTCTTCCAAATGCATTGCTGACACGAATAGAACCAGCCTGTGATAATCCCATTGAAACCATAAAAGTTAATGATGCCATGCTCAAAGCGATTTGATGCGCTGCTTGTTCAACAGCACCAATAGTTCCAATCAGGATGCCCGAAATAGCAAATGCTCCTGCTTCCATGGTAATCTGGAAACTACTCGGAATTCCTATATGCAATAATTCCCGAATCGTATGCGATTTTATTTTCCATACTTTACTTCTTACCGCTACATATCTTCTGAAAGTTCGGTGATATAAAATAATAAAGGCAAGAACAATGAAAATGAAAATTCTTGTGATCAAAGTTCCCCATCCGGCACCCATCAGTTCCATTCTTGGAAAGCCCCAATTTCCATAAATAAAAAGCCAGTTTAAAAAAGCGTTTAAGGGCAAAGCCGATAAAGAAAGAATCATCGCTGTTTTGGTGAATTCCAATCCATCTGTAAATTGCTTCAACGCTAAAAACAACAACATCGGAATAACAGACCACCCCATAATTTGCAAATAGGGCAAAGCAAGCCGAGCCACTTCTGCGTCCTGGCCCAAATGAAATAAAATGTTTTTACTTATTTCAATAGCGAGCGAAATGATGACTGCCGAAATCGCACAAAGCCAAAAGCCATTGAACAAATAATGGCTTACTAATTTGCCATCTTTTCTTCCATGTGCCATTGAAACCATCTGAGAGACAGAAATAGTAATTCCAATTCCAAAAACATAGGGAATATTGATCACGCTCATTACCAAAGCCGCTGCAGCAAGCTGCTTGTAGCCAACAGCGCCAACCATTGCTGTATCAATAATGCCAAGCATCATTTGAGCAACTTCTCCCAGAATAATAGGAAAAGCAAGCTTCAATGTTCTTTTTGCTTCATCGATCAACATGAAATTTCCGGCTTAATTTTTTAGAAAAATGTTTGCGAAGGTAAAAAAGAAAATCGGTGCTTTTGAAGGAGTATTTACTAATAGTACAATTATAGAAACAAGAACAGCAAATTGAACAGTAACTTTGTATTCATCATTGAAGGACATGTCAAATACTGGCAATGATATAACTACTAATAAAATGGTTGTTAATATAAACTCTCAGAACAGAAATTTTACAAATAACACAGTTACAGATAATTTAAGAATTGAAAATTTGGGCTCTGTTATTAATAATAACAGAACCGGAACGCTTTATATTCCTTGGACTGCAAATCCTAATAATAAATTGACAGCAGGGAATACCGCTGCCACTATTACATTGGCAGCTACACATGCGGCTGCTATTTTAAAAAACAATATTGGCACAACAATTAGCGGAACAGGGGTTAATACAATGAGAACCGGAAATATTGTTAATAACATTAATGAAGAGAATCAAAGTGGCACAGGCATACCGACATCAGTTCCAACAGCATACGGGCAAAAATTTACTTATATAATCAAAAAAAGATTTACCAAACAAGCTTGGACACCTGTAGATTAAAAAATGAAAAAACTATTGATCATACTATTCATTTTGTTTTCAATAAATTCTTTTGTACGACCTGTTGCCAATGCAGGAAGTGACCAAACTATTTACCTCACTTCCACAAATCAAATAACGCTTAAAGGTACAGCATCAACCGGAACAGGATTAAATTATCAATGGAGGGAAGTTTCAACTGATTATTCAAGTGGTGCAACAATCGCTTCACCAACAAGTGCAACAACAACAGTAACAGGATTACCACAAGGAGTTTTTTATTTTGTGTTACAGGTAACAGATAATGTTGACAGGGTGTCTGTTGATACAATGAAAGTAACTGTTGATTATGCACCTCCACCGGCAGGTACTTTGCTTTATAATTTCCCTTTGGCAGATTCCAAAGTTGTCTCAGTTATCAATAACAGAAGTGACACAACAGGCTACTATTCGCCTTCAACAAGTTTGGGACAGGTAAAAGATGGAAACAATCATACATGGTATCTATTTAGAGACCGATTGAATGGTTTAAGAATAGACGCACAACGAGGAAAATTAATCAGCACAATTGAAGATGGATATGGGCATGAAACAGCGGGAGGTGTTACGTATTATTCACGAAGCGAAATTCAGCTAGCAGAATGGAACCTGACATTAGACACTAACAAAACCTATTGCTTTGAATGGAAAGGATATTACCCTCAGGACACCAACTATATCAATACAAATGGTGCGCCGGATTGGGCTACCATTTTGAATATGTTTCAGGTTCACTCTTATTCGCAGGTAACAACAGTAATAGGAATGAATCAGGGAATTAAAGGAAATATTTATGAAGCAGACAATACAAATGATTCCTTAACTATTGGTTACATTTCTGACTTCTACCATAGGGCACACACACTAAGATTTTATATAAGGGAAGGCAAGGGATATACCGGGCAGGATGCCTTCATCAAAATTTACATGGACGGCCAACAGGTATTTTCGCGCGTTACAGGAACAGTTGGAAGTCCAACTTTTGATGATTACGTGAAGTTTGCCGGCTTGTACGATTGGCGCAACTGGATCACAAATCCAGATAGTCTTGCAAGGGGCAGAAAATATTCCCTGATAACAGAAGCGTTTAATGTTTATGATGTAACAGGCAACAAGTAACTCCACCATCAACAATTTCAATGAGCGGCAACCAATCTATTTCTGTTGATGACATAAAATAAAAAAGGCTTCACATCTAATGAAACCTTTTTGTTATTGATGTGGGCCCACCAGGACTTGAACCTGGGACCACCTGATTATGAGTCAGGTGCTCTAACCAACTGAGCTATAGGCCCAATTACCAAAGCGGTAATTTTAAGGTCTGCAAAAATAGAAAAATTCGCCAAGTCACCAGAAATATTTTTCTTTGAATTATGGAAAAATTTGAAAATATCATTTTTGATCTTGGCGGCGTTATTTTAGATGTTGATTACAACCTTACCCGCGCTGCTTTTGAAAAACTTGGGGTTTCTAATTTCGATCAAATGTACTCACAGGCAAACGCCAATAAGCTTTTTCAAAAATTAGAAACGGGAGAAATTGATGAAGAAGAATTTTATAAAGAATTAAACGTTTGCACAGGGTTACATTTATCAACCGCGGAAATTAAAAAAGCATGGAATGCGATGTTGCTTTCGTTTCGCGAAGGAAGTCTTCAGTTTTTAGAGGAAATCAGATCAAAATATAAAGTATATCTTTTAAGTAATACCAACCTTATTCACTGGAATGCATTCCAGGAAAGTTTTCATTCAAAAAAAAGAGCAAAACCATTCGAAGAATATTTCGACAAAGCTTTTTATTCTTTTAAAATGGGGTTAAGAAAACCTGATGAAGAAATTTTTCACGCAGTGCTAAAAGAACTGCAAATAGATCCTAAAAAGACTGTTTTTATTGATGATTCAGTGCAAAATATCGAAGCGGCAAAAAAAGCAGGATTGCAAACCATTCTTTTAACGCCCGATTTAAAAATAGAAGATTTGAATTTGTAATTAAAAAAGAAATAGTTATTTTATTTCTTCAAAATCAATATAATCTCCTTCTTTCTGAGGTGGTTTCTCTGTTGTAGATTGAGCAGGTTGTTGTTGCTGCTGCTGAAACTGATTCATATTTTGCTTCATTTTCTCCTGCATTTCTCCAAACTGACTTTTTATCTTTTTGGATGATTCATAGACAGGAATAATGAAATCAAAAATAAATTTATACAGAAGATAGATTAAAAAAAGCTCGGCGGCGAGTCTGAAAATATTCATTCAACAAAAATAAACCTTTTCATCAAACCGGCTTTACCACTGAAACAATTTATGTTCAAAAATTTGTTAATCAATTGATTTCCGGGAAACATATTTGGTACGTAATCCTTTATTGTCTTATCTTTGCACCCGTAAATGATTTGTGGAAGGGAACGGAAGCGTTCCCTTCTTCTATTTTCAAAAGAGAATAACAATGGGCACTTCCGTGGAACTCGAGAAGATTGAAGAATTTGTAAAAAATTTTATCCAAAAAACACCGGATTTATTTCTGATAGAAGTGAAAATCGCTCCGGGAAATAAGATTACGGTTTTATTGGATGGCGACAATGGAATCACCATTGACAATTGTACGGTTATCAATAAAGCTCTTTATAAATTTATTGAAGAAACTGAACTTTTTGGAAATAGTAATTTCTCACTTGAAGTTTCTTCTTTTGGCGTAGACAGGCCTTTGCAATTAGAAAGGCAGTACAAAAAAAACATTGGGAGAACATTGGAAGTGGTATTGAAAGATGGAAGCCGGCTGGAAGGGAAACTTACAGATGTAAATGAAAATGAGATTACCATTGAAGAAAAAACCGGCAAGGGAAACAAAGCGACAACAAAAACAACAATAATATTATTTAATCAGATAAAGCACGCAACCGTGCTGATAACTTTTTAAAATACCAGTATGGCAAGTATCAATTTAATAGAATCCTTTCAGGAATTCAAAGAGGCTGAAAATATAGATCGTCCTACTTTAATGAAAGTAATGGAAGATGTCTTTAAAACACTGATCCGTAAAAAATACGGCTCTGATGAAAATTTTGACGTGATTGTAAACGACCAAAAGGGCGACCTTGAAATATTTCGCCGTCGCACAATTGTAGAGGATGATGATCTTTACAATACACTTACAGAAATCGAATATAAAGACGCAATAAAAATAGAACCAGACTACCAGGTGGGAGAAGAATTGTATGAAGAAGTGGATATCCAAAAAGAATTTGGAAGAAGGGCAATTCTCGCAGGAAAACAAACGCTGGCAAGTCGTATCAATGATTTGAAGAAAAATATCCTGATCAAAAAATATGAAGACAGAATCGGTGAAATAATCACTGGCGAAGTTTACCAGGTTTGGAAAAAGGAAATTTTATTGCTTGATGAAGAAGGAAACGAAATGTTACTTCCTAAATCTGAGCAAATACCTTCGGACTATTTTAAGAAAGGCGAAACTATCCGCGCAGTTGTAAAAAACGTAGAACTAAAAAATAACCAGGCTGTAATCATTGTTTCAAGAACTGATAATTCATTCCTTGCTAAATTGCTTGAAATCGAAGTTCCTGAAATTTTTGATGGACTTATTGTTATCAAGAAGATCGTTCGCGATCCGGGAGAAAGGGCGAAAGTTGCAGTAGAAAGTTTTGACGATCGTATTGATCCAGTAGGAGCTTGCGTAGGTATGAAGGGGAGTCGTATTCATGGAATCGTACGTGAATTAAAAAATGAAAATATTGATGTGATCAACTGGACCAATAATATTCAATTGCTGATTCAGCGTTCACTTACTCCTGCGAAAATTACCAGCATGGATGTGGATATGGAAACAAAACATGCAAGTGTTTATTTAAAACCTGACCAGGTTTCTCTGGCGATTGGGCGCAGGGGCGTAAACATTAAACTGGCATGCGAACTTACCGGTCTTGAAATTGATGTATTCCGTGATAATGAAGGCGAAGTTGAAGAATATGACGTGGATCTTGATGAATTTGCAGATGAATTGGAAACCTGGGTTATAGACGAATTAAAAAAAGTTGGTTGCGATACAGCGAAAAGCGTGTTAGACTTGTCTGATGAAGAACTGGAACGCAGAACTGATCTTGAAAAAGAAACCATCGCGGAAGTCAAAAAGATTTTGAAAGAAGAATTCAGCAACGAATAAACGGAAATCATTCTAAACAGATTTTTGAGGATTTAATTTAAAAAATAAAAAAGTTACTTCTATAAGAAGTAGTAAAGTTTAATGGCAGAAATAAATACACCACGGTTGATGGCTGCGGCCAGAGAGTTTAATATAGGTACAAGTACTTTAATAGACTTTTTGGTATCAAAAAATTTTAGCAGTGATGATCTGAAGCCTACTTCAAAGCTTTCGGAAGAGATGTACCGTGTATTGCAGGTAGAGTTTCAGCCCGATAAAGTGGCAAAACAAAAAGCGGAACAAATCGATCTTCCGAAAAACACACCTGCGGATAATAAGAAAAGAAAAGATGAACAGGACCTTTCTTTTACAAAAAAGGAAACAGCAAAACCAATAGCAAAAGAAGAAAAGCCGGAAGAAGTAAAACCGGAAGAAACGGTAGCAGAAACAGCAACAGAAGTGCCGAAAGAAGAAGTTGCTCCGGTAAAGGAAATAAAAGAAGAAAAGAAAGAAAAAGAAGTAAAAGAAGAATTGCCTGAGCCTGTTCAGCCCGAAGTGACAAAAATTGAAGCTCCGGAAGTAGAAGGATTGAAAATTGTTGACAAGATAGATTTAAGCACGATTGATTCTTCTGTAAGGCCTAAAAAAGATTCGAAGAAGAAAGAAGAAAAAGAAGCGAAAGAAGCGAAAGAAACGAAAGAACCAAAAGGAAAAGTAAAAGGCGTTATTAATAAACCGGAGCAAGCAACTGAACAAGAAATTGTTGAAGAAAAAACGTCAGTTGAACCTGAAAAAGAAGCACCTGTAATAACCAATATTAAGGCTGTAAAATTAGAAGGTCCGAAAATAATGGGCAAAATTGAACTGCCTGTTAATAATGATACACGTCCAAAACCTGTTGACGAGAGACGCAAGCGCAAGCGCATTATTGTGGAAAAGAAACCGTCAGGAAATCATCAGCCAACCGCGCATGCGCCTCACCCGAACAATCAAAGACCTCATGGTCCGCAAAATAGGCCTGGTCCTATGCCTCCGGGAAGATTTAATCGCAATGCTCCACAAATAAGGCGTGAAGAAAAGGAAATTGATCAAAAAGAAATTCAGGATAAGATCAAGGAAACCCAGGCAAAACTTGCAGGAGCAGGAGGAAGAGGAAAAAGCCTTAAAGCAAAATATCGCAAACAAAAAAGAGAAGAAGCAGCCGAAAATATCGGTGAAGAAGCAACAAATAATAAACTACTGGTTACAGAATTTATTTCTGTGAGCGAATTTGCGAATCTGATGGACGTAAGCTTTGCAGACGTTATTAGCAAATGTATGAGCCTTGGCATCATGGTTTCCATTAATCAGAGATTGGAAGCAGACGTGATAGAACTTGTGGCAAGTGAATTTAATTATGAAGTTGAATTTATCGATATAGACAACCAGCAGGATATTGAAGAAGAGGAAGAAGAGGAAAATGAAGAGGATCTGGTACCACGTTCACCGATCGTAACAATTATGGGACACGTGGATCACGGTAAAACATCTTTATTGGATTATATCCGCCATGCAAATGTAATTGCCGGTGAAGCTGGTGGAATTACCCAGCACATCGGGGCTTATGAAGTAACAGTAAAAAATGGACGTGCCATAACATTTCTTGATACACCGGGACATGAAGCATTTACAGCGATGCGTGCAAGAGGTGCAAAAGTAACTGACCTTGCAGTAATTGTAGTTGCTGCCGATGACGCCGTAATGCCCCAGACAAAAGAAGCAATTTCGCATGCACAGGCCGCTGATGTGCCTATGGTTTTTGCCTTGAATAAAGTTGATAAAGAAGGTGCCAATCCTGAGAAAATAAAGGAACAATTGGCCCAAATGAACATTCTTGTGGAAGATTGGGGAGGAAAATATCAAAGCCAGGAGATCAGTGCCAAATCAGGATTGAACGTAGATGAATTGCTTGATAAAATATTATTGGAATCTGATTTACTGGAATTAAAAGCTAACCCGAAAAAAATAGCCACCGGAACTGTAATTGAGGCTTCGCTTGATAAAGGCCGTGGTTATGTTGCTACAATTTTGGTTCAAAACGGAACTTTTAGACAAGGAGATCTTTTGGTTTCCGGCCAATATTATGGTCGTATAAAAGCGATGTTTAATGAACGAAATCAGCGTGTAACTGTTGCTCCGCCATCAACTCCTGTTTTAATTTTAGGATTGAACGGCGCCCCGCAAGCGGGTGAAACATTCAAAGTTTTTAATGATGAATCTGAAGCAAAAGAAACCGCTAACAGAAGGGCTCAAATACTTCGCGAACAAGGAATTCGTGCTAAAAAACATATTACACTTGATGAAATCGGACGTCGGCTTGCATTGGGTAATTTCAAACAATTAAATCTCCTGATTCGTGCGGATGTGGACGGATCAGTAGAAGCTTTGAGTGATTCACTGCAAAAATTGAGTACAGAAGAAATTGCTGTGAGTGTGGTTCACCAGGGCGTTGGACAGATCACTGAAACTGACGTAATGCTCGCAACTGCATCAGACGCCGTAATTATTGGATTTAACGTCCGTCCGTCATTGCAGGCTTCGAAAATTGCTGATCATGAAGGAGTGGAAATAAAAACTTATTCTATTATTTATGATGCGATCGACGAGGTGAAAAGTGCGATGGAAGGTATGTTGGAACCGAAGATCCAGGAAAAAGTTTTAGGTATTGCCGAAATAAAGGAAACTTACAAATTTGATAAAGCTACCGTCGCAGGATGTATTGTCGTTGAAGGAAAGATCGCAAGAAATAACCGGGTTCGTTTGGTAAGAGATGGAATCATCATCCACAACGGCGAACTGGGAAGTTTAAAACGGTTTAAAGATGATGTGAAAGAAGTGAGCAACAATATGGAATGCGGGATGACACTTAAAAACTATAACGATCTGAAACCCGGAGATTTCATTGAAGCATTTGAAGAAATTGAAATCAAAAGGACGCTCTAATTGTAAAATTCTCATTTCTTTTAACAAAAGTGTTTCAACTTTTAACTTTCAAAAAAAATAAGGAAAGGTTAACCAGCGTATTTTTGACGTCATATTAAAAAAGCCTAAGCTGTCTTTGTTCCAATACAAAAATTTCTGATGAAAAAAATCGTTTTATTTCTTTGTTTACCGGCCTTTACATTCGCTTCATTTGCACAAACTAAAAAAGTAGTTGCAGATAAGATCATCGCCACTGTTGGTGATAAGATCATTTTGAAAAGCGACATTGACAATGCCATTCTTGATTATCAGCGACAGAATAAAGACGTTCCTGCAAATGCCGGTTGCCTTCTTTTGCAACAGGCGCTTGCTGTAAAAGCTTTGGTATTGCAGGCCGAAAGAGATTCTTTGCCTGTTTCCGAAGACCAGATAAATGCAGAAATTGACAACAGGATCCGCTATTTTATAGGCCAATATGGATCAAAAGAGGTGCTGGAACAAGTGGCAGGAAAAACTGTTTATCAGTTAAAAGAAGAATTCAAACCTGTCATAAGAGATCAGAAACTTGCAGCAGCAGAAAGAGATAAAATTGTTGGAGATGTAAGAATCACGCCAAACGAAGTGGAAGATTATTATTCAAAAATCCCAAAAGACAGTCTTGAATTTTATGAATCACAGCTGGAAGTTGGACAGATTGTTCTTTATCCAAAACCAAGCCGCGACCTGGAAAATTATGCGATCGATCAGCTGAAAGAATATAAAAAGGAAGTGGAGGATGGAACCAAAAAATTTGAAGTACTTGCTTCTCTTTTTTCTGATGATCCCGGAAGCAAAGATAATGGTGGCTTGTATGAGATCAATAGAAATGAAAAGCAATGGGATCCTGTTTTTTTGGCAAAAGCTTTCAGTTTAAAAGATGGACAAATTTCAAGTGTTTTTAAAACAAGATTTGGTTATCACATTATTCAAATGGTTAGCAAACGCGGCGATGATGCAACCATAAGGCACATCTTAAAAATTCCGCAGGTAAGTTCTATCGAAGTGAACCAGGCTAAACAAAAACTGGATTCTATCAGAACTCAATTACAAAATGGAACGCTTCAATTTGGCGAAGCGGTTTCAAGATACAGCGAAGATGAAAACAGTAAATTCACGGGCGGTCGTTTAACAGCTCCTGATGGAAGCACTTTTCTAACCATTGACGAACTTCATGACAAAGATCTTGTTTTGATGTTGCAAAACCTGAAAGTGGGCCAATTTTCTCAACCTATAGAATATGTTGATCCAACCAATCAAAAGAAGGCTGTCCGGATCGTTGAAATTTTAAGCAAAACCGAACCACATCGTGAAAATCTTAAAGATGATTATGATAAAGTAGCTCAACGTGCATTGGAAGAAAAAAAGAATACAGCCCTGGACGAATGGTTCAATAAAAAAATTCCTACTTTTTATATAAACATCGATCCTCAATATGCAACTTGTCCGGAATTGGGAAAATGGGTTGTAAATCATTCTTCAACTGCTCAGAAATAATCTTCGTTTTTTATAAATAAACAAAGAATAAATTCAATTCTTCTTTTTCAAAATGAGAAGAAATGAAACAATAATTGCAGGATTGTTTTTGTTTTACATTTGCTTTTATGTCAATAAGCGTTTCTAATCTCACAAAAATTTATGGCGAGCAAAAAGCGGTAAATGATATTTCATTTGATATCGGAAATAATGAAATTGTTGGTTTTCTAGGACCAAATGGCGCTGGAAAATCTACGACGATGAAAATTATTACCGGCTATCTTGCTGCTGATTCAGGAACTGCTGTGGTTAATGGGATTAACGTAAATACTGATCGCCTGGAAGCCAAAAAACAAACAGGTTATTTGCCTGAAGGAAACCCGCTTTATTACGAAATGTATGTTCGTGAATACCTGGAATTTATTGCGGGAATTCATCAATTAAATTCAGAAGTAAAAGCGAGAATTGAGGAAGTAATTGATTTGACTGGTTTGCGTCCTGAAAGCAATAAAAAAATTGGCCAGCTGAGCAAAGGATATAAGCAAAGAGTGGGCCTTGCTGCTGCTTTAATTCATGATCCTAAAATATTGATTTTAGACGAACCGACAACCGGTCTTGATCCCAATCAGATTGTAGAAATAAGACAATTAATTAAAGATTTAGGCAAAAATAAAACCGTCCTTTTTTCTTCTCATATTTTGCAGGAAGTTGAAAGCATCTGCGATAGAATTATCATTATCAACAAAGGAAATATTGTGGCCGATGACACTCTGGCAAATTTGCAATCGGTCAATAAAAATTCTCATGTTGTATTGGTTGAATTTGCCACCAAAGCTGATGCGGAGTTATTAAAAAATTTAGAGACTGTAGAAAATGTTGAAGAAAATCAAAATCGGTACTTCATTCAAACTTCTGATCCTGAAAAAGTGAAAAAGCTTTTGCTTGAATTCAGCCTTCAAAACAACCTGGATATTCTTTCATTACAAAGCAAAAGCAAAAGCCTCGAAGAGGTTTTTAGAAATCTTACCGTTTAGCTCAAATTTGAATTCACGGGAATTAATGTAATTCGCGACCTAAAGGCTATTTTTGTTTAAAAAAAATGAAAGTATCTCTGTTCACTTTGATTTTAATTTTTATCGCTCCTTGTTTATTTGCACAAGACATCAGCGGAAACTGGAAAGGAAATATGGATGTGAACGGCGCTCAGCTTCCTATCGTTTTTCATTTTACAAAAGATAATGCCGGAAACATACAAGGAAAATGGGGCAGCCCAAAACAACATGCAAATGGTTTGCCCTTCAGCCGAATAGATGTAAATGGAGACAGCGTTCACCTGGATATAAAAATGATTGCCGGTAATTATCGCGGAGCTTTTATCAACAACGATTCTATTTCCGGAATATGGGAGCAGAGTACACATGAAATCCCGTTAAATTTTTCAAGATCAACAGAACAGGAACAATCAGAAGAAGCAGTTTCTGCTTATCCAAATGAAAAAGAAATTGTAATTACTTCTGCTGCAGGCTCGAAACTTTATGGAACACTATTATCAAAAAATAATGAACAAAAAATTGCAATTATTGTAGCAGGTTCAGGGCCGACAGACCGAAACGGGAATAGTACTTTGGCCGTTGCGACGAATGAATATCAAATGATCGCCCATTCCCTGGATTCGCAAAATATTGCTACGTTCAGATATGATAAACGCGCCATTGCAAAAAGCGCTATTCCAAATTTTAAAGAAAGCGATTTGGTTTTTGGAGATTATGTAAAAGATGCGGAGAAGATTTTCAATTATTTGCATGATACACTTGGGTTTAAGAACATTTATTTTATCGGCCACAGCGAAGGCTCTTTGATAGCAATGCTTGCCTCAGAAAAAAAGAAAGTGAGTGGCTATATTTCTGTCGCCGGTGCAGGAAGACCAATCGATGTTATTTTAGAAGAACAAATGCAAAAACAACCTTTACCCGATTCAGTAAAGCAACAAATACCACAAATCTTTAATCAATTAAAGAAAGGAAAAGAAGTAAATGATATTCCTGAAAGTCTGGCACCGCTTTTTAGAAAATCGATTCAGCCTTATATGATTTCATGGTTAAAATATACTCCTCAGGAAGAAATAAAAAAGCTGAACTGTCCGGTATTAATTATCCAGGGCGCCTGTGATATCCAGGTGCAAATTGAAGATGCCAAAAATTTGCATGAAGGGAATAAAAAAAGTACTTTAGAAATTATCCCTCAAATGTCACATACTTTGAAGAACGCAGGGAAAGATTGTGTTGACGAAAACAAAACTTATACTGATAGCAATATGCCGGTAGATCCTGTTTTGGTTAATGATATTGTGAAATTTATTAAGAAAAATTAAGAATCTTTCTCTTTCAATAAAGTGGAGATATCTTTTTCTAATCTTGCGATCTCATCTTTTTTCAATCCGTCATAAATTCCACGAACTCTTTTTTGCTTATCTATCAAAGCAAAAAATTGGGTATGAATGAAAGCTTCTTTGATGTTTTCACTGTTGTTTTTGTCATTATCAAGAAGATAACTCTGACGCGCCATTTTATACAATGAATCTTTGCTTCCGGTTACAAAATACCATTTGGCCGCATATTCAGGATTGTTTCCAATCATCTTTTCTTCGTAAGCTTTCAACAAAGGAACCGAATCGGTTTCCGGCATGGAAGTATGAGAAACAATAGCGAAATCTTTATCATTTTTGAACTCATCATAAACCCCTTTCATATTGAAATTCATTTTCGGACAAATTCCCTTGCAGGTCGTAAAAAAATATTCGGCTACATAAACTTTCCCATCAATATTTTTTTGTGTTACCGTTTGTCCATTCTGATCTGTAAATGAAAAATCCTGTACATAGCTCATTACGGGCAGGCTTACATTAAAAAATCCTTTTGTAAAAGAGAGTAAAATATAAAATGCAGAGATGAGCAGTACAAAGAAAACTGAATAAAAAATGATTTTCTTTTTCATTTGGCAAAGGTATGGATCAAACCTGAATGCAGAATGCTAAAAGCTGAAAGCAAATTCAATTTCATTAATTTTACAAACTAAAATATTTTTTTATGGGTGAAAATTTATATGATTTTGGAATGATTGGTCTTGGTGTGATGGGGAGTAATCTTTTACTGAATATGGCTGATCATGGATTTTCTGTGGTTGGGTTTGATAAAAATCCTGAGAAAACAAAAGCGTTTGAAGAAGCAGCTACGCAGGGAACAACAGTAAAAGGGGTAAATACTTTGGAAGAAATGGTAGCTAAATTAAAGACGCCGAGGAAGATGATGATGCTTGTGCCGGCAGGAAGCCCTGTAGATAGCGTCATCAATGATCTGAAACCATTGTTGCAAAAAGGAGATATTATAATTGATGGCGGAAACTCACATTATACAGATACTTTAAGAAGAATTGCCGAATTAAAAAATGCAGGTTTTCATTTTATGGGAATGGGAATTTCGGGGGGTGAAGAAGGCGCACGAAAGGGCCCGAGCATAATGCCCGGCGGCGACATAGAAGCATATAAAGAAGTAGCGCCAATTTTGAAAGCAATTGCTGCAAAAGTGAATGGCGAACCTTGTGTTGGATACCTGGGGCACAATGCAGCAGGGCATTATGTGAAAATGGTTCATAACGGAATTGAGTATGCCATCATGGAGTTGATCAGTGAATGTTACGACATCATGCATCATGGATTAGGGCTTACTTCCGAAGAGCTCGAACAGGTTTTTAAAGACTGGGACAGCGGCGATATGAAATCTTTTTTGCTGGAAATAACTGCAATCATTTTTGCAAGAAAAGACGAGCAATATGACCGTTATTTACTGGATATGATTTTGGATAAAGCCGGCGCAAAAGGTACGGGCAAATGGACTTCACAGGAAGGTCTTGATCTCCCCATGCCAATACCAACAATAGACTCGGCGGTAATGATGCGAAATATTTCTTCATTGATCGATGAAAGAAAAGAAGCGGCGAAAGTCTATAAAACAGATCCAAAGACAATTAACGTTGATAAAAAAGAATTTATCCACCAATTGAAAGATGCTTTATATTTTTCTACTCTTGTAAGCTATGCACAGGGACTGGCAATGCTTACAGTTGCTTCTGCAGAATTAAAAATGGACATTCCTTTGCCGGAGGTAGTAAGTGTTTGGCGTGGCGGTTGCATTATTCGTTCAGCAATGTTGGAGATGTTTAGAAAAGCTTACCAACAGAATTCTAATTTAAAAAATTTATTGCTGGATAAAAGTATTGCTGAAATTTTGCAGGAAAAAGAACCTGCGCTTCAGAAAGTAACTTCTGTTGCAACTTTAAACAATTATCCTGCAGCAGGACTGATGGCATCTTTAAATTACTTCAATGCATATCGCAGAAGATTATTGCCAACCAACCTGATACAGGCACAGCGTGATTTTTTTGGAGCTCACACTTATCAGAGAACTGATAAAGAAGGAATTTTTCATACTGTTTGGGAAGAAGAAGTGAGAAAGGCGCAAGTTGAAAAGTGACCAGTTAAAAAGTAAAAAGTTAACAGTAAACAAAGAAATAATGATGTTTTTTTATTTTCTTGTTTAAAATAAAAGCAGCAGATTTCAGCAAAAAAAATTAAAATCATCAAATGTTAGATTATAAAAAATTACCTCCAACGGTTCTTTTCATTTTTGGGGGCAGCGGCGATCTCAATTACAGGAAGTTAAATCCTGCGTTGTACAATCTTTTTTTGGATAATGCGATGCCCGATCATTTTAGTATTGTTGGGATTGCCCGCTCAGAATATTCTGATGCAGATTATAAAAAGCATCTCAAAGAGGGGATTGATAATTTTTCCCGGATAAAAGATACCAATGGGAAATGGCAGGAATTTTCCCGGCATCTCAGCTATCTTCAAATGGATGTCAATGATCCGAAGGCTTATGATAAGCTGGCAAAAATTGCGAAAGAAAAAGAAGCAGAAGCCGGAGTTCATCCCACTGTTGTTTTTTACATGGCTGTAGCGCCGCAACTTGTTCCTGAAATTGTGAAACATATTGGCAATATGGATCTTTGCCGTGACACAAAATGTTCAAGAATTGTGGTTGAAAAACCTTTTGGCCATGATCTGCAAAGTGCTGTTAATATGAACAAAATGCTCAGTGAATATTTTGATGAAGAACAGATCTATCGAATTGATCATTATCTTGGAAAAGAAACGGTTCAGAATATTCTAGCTTTGAGATTTGCCAATGCATTGTTTGAGCCTTTATGGAACCGCCATTATATTGATCATGTGCAGATCACAGCAGCCGAAACTGTAGGTGTGGAAGGCCGTGGCGGATATTATGAAACTTCAGGTGCGCTAAGAGACATGATCCAAAATCACATTTTGCAATTGCTTTGCATGATAGCGATGGAAGCGCCTGTTTCTTTTGATGCCAATGAGATCAGGAATAAAAAAGTAGATGTATTAAACGCCATCCGGAGAATTCCAAAAGATGAAGTGCAGGATTATGCGGCGCGGGGACAATATGGTCCGGGATGGATGCAGGGAGAAAAAGTGCCGGGATACCGGGAAGAAAAAAATGTTGATCCTGATTCAAACGTTGAAACATTTGCCGCTGTAAAATTTTATATTGATAACTGGCGCTGGGAAGGAGTTCCGTTTTATGTTCGCACAGGAAAAAGATTGCATGAAAAATCCACAGAATTAACGATCCAATTCAAACCGGCTCCTGACTTTGCCTTTCCAAAAGAAGCTACTGAAACATGGCGGCCAAATCGTTTATCCATAGGCATTTCACCGGAAATGGATATTTGTCTCAGGTTCCAGGCAAAACGTCCGGGGCAGGCGATGGTCCTGAATCCTGTGGATATGGTTTTTAATTATGAAGATGCTTATAATGGTGAAGAACCGGAAGCTTATGAAACGCTCTTGTATGATGTAATGGATGGCGACGCTACTTTATTTATGCGTGCAGACCAGGTTGAAGCTGCCTGGAAAGTTGTGATGCCAATCATGCAGGTTTGGGGTGCCAGAAAGCCAATGGATTTCCCAAATTATTCACCTGATTCATGGGGACCGGAAGACGCAGAAGCTCTGATTGCTAGAGATGGACATAACTGGATTTCAATGCCTCCAAAAATAAAAAAGAGAGCTATGGAACACACAAAAGTTACCGTTAAAAAAGGTGCAAAAGAAATTAAAAAATGAAGCTACATATTTTCAAAAATAAACAGATCATGAGCGATAAACTCGCCGCATGGATTTGTAATTTTATTTCTGATACACTTACGCATCAGGAATTTTTTACGCTGGTTTTATCCGGCGGATCCACACCAAAACTTTTGTATGAAAAACTAGCATCAGCAGAATATTTGAATAAGATAGATTGGAAGCGCATTCAGATTTTTTGGGGAGATGAAAGAGTTGTTCCTTTCTCAGATGATCGTAATAATGCAAAAATGGCTTTTGATATTTTATTGAATCAGGTGGATATTCCAGCCAACCAAATCCATATCATGAGAACTGATATAGAGCCAAATTTTGCCGTTGACGAATACAGGAAGCTGTTGCATACTTTTTTTTATAATACTACTTTTAGCTTTGATCTTGTTTTGCTTGGGATGGGCGAAGATGGCCATACCCTTTCCTTATTTCCCGGGTCGCCCATTATTGAAGAACATCAAAATTGGGTCAATGCGATCTACAATGAACAACAGGAAATGTACCGGATCACATTAATGCCGGTAATTATCAATAAATCACGCAGAATCGCATTTATGGTTGAGGGTGAAAAAAAGGCCACCGTTTTGCAACAGGTTTTGGAAGGTGAATACATGCCTTTGAAATTGCCTTCACAGATTATTGTTCCCATTGGGGGAGAATTGCATTGGTTTCTTGATGATGCAGTAGCAAAAGATTTGCACAGTCTATAGATTCAGGTTCTTCCTCTTTGTACAAAGCCCTAATATTTCCTTATTTAGCAATAAATTCGTTTAAATTATCCGAATAAGTTAACAAGTTCGCAAACGTGTTTTCGTCTTAAATCTTTAATTTTGCAGATTAAATAATTCATTATGATCAAAACCGGCAATACTGTTGTAAGCATTTATACAGAAATGACTCCAAATCCGGAAACGATGAAATTTGTTGCTAACAAACTATTGTATCCGGGCAAAAGCGTTGATTTTAAAAATGAAGAAAGTGCTTCGGCTTCTCCATTGGCAATGCAGTTATTTGCTTTTCCTTTTATAAAATCCGTTTTTATAGCCAGCAATTTTGTAACGCTTACAAAAACTGATGATACTGAAGATTGGCAGGATGTCATTCCTTCTGTAAAACAATTTTTAAAAGAATACCTGGAAGAAGGAAATGTGATCATTAATGAAGAAGAACTGGCAAGCCGCAAGCCTGAAAGCACTAATGAAATTCATGTAAATGATGGGGATGTGGTAAAAAGAATTAAAGAGCTTCTTGAAAATTATGTAAAACCTGCAGTGGAAATGGATGGCGGTGCTATTCAGTTCTTAAGTTATGATAACGGCACAGTTAATTTGAAAATGCAGGGAAGCTGCAGTGGTTGTCCCTCTTCGATGATCACTTTAAAAGCCGGAATAGAAGGAATGATGAAAAGAATGATTCCTGAAGTGAGAGAAGTAGTTGCAGAATCCAGGTAATTTTTAGTCAGAAATATTTTAGAAAGCACTTTAAAAAGGTGCTTTTTTTATTTCAAATGACAGGATAGTATATAAAGGCTGGATAGACGATAGGTTGCTTTTCAACCTTAGTAGAAAAGCATGCTATAGTAATTCAATCTTATTACCTTATTCAAGTTCTGCTGAATGTAGAAGAAATAAGGTAATAAGGTAGAAGAACCAATCATTTTTTTACTAATCTTTAATACGAATAAGGGTTCAAATAACCTGATAAATCTTCAATGCAATCAATGTATATTATTCTATAAAATGAAATAAAAACGTTGTTATTTAATCGTTTACTATCAATTCACTTTTTTGTTTATTCTAAGCTACTTTTGGCACTAAATTTCTCAATTGACCTTACCGGAAATATATTCTGAATTTATCAGCGGAATGAAAGACACAACATGGGTTGAGTACATTGCTGTCGTTTCAGGAATTGTGAGTGTTTGGTTTTCAAGAAAAGAAAATATCTGGGTTTATCCCACAGGATTGGTCGGTACCATTTTTTATGTTTACATCAGCTTTAAAGGAAGTTTGCTGGGCGAGGCCACTGTCAATTTGTATTACACTATTATGAGTATTTATGGCTGGATTCTATGGGCGAAACGAAATCAGCAGCACGAGCATATTGTAAATATTACCTGGAGCAGCTCCAAAGAATGGATGCAGGAATTATTATTTTTTGCTGTGTTTTACGTCGTTATTTTCGGCGCGCTTTCTTATCTTAAAAAAGATTTTGCTCCGGGCGCCATTCCATGGGCAGATGCGTTTGCCAGTTCTACTGCTTTCACCGGCATGTGGCTGATGGCACGAAAGAAAGTAGAAAGCTGGTATTGGTGGATTGCTACAAATGCTGCTTCCATTCCATTGTACTTTGTAAAGCATTATGTATTCACGAGTGTTTACTATTTAATTCTGCTGATAATGGCTGTATGGGGACTGGCAGAATGGAAAAACCGCGCGAATGAATATTTGTTGAAAAAAGAAGAAACACAATGAAAGCCATAAAAAAAATTGTAGTCATCGGCCCTGAATCTACAGGAAAGAGTACACTGTGCCAAAAGCTTGCAGAGCATTACAATACATTATGGGTTCCTGAATATGCAAGAGAATACTTAGAAAAAAACGGAGCAGAATATAATTATGAAGATCTGCTTGCTATTGCAAAAGGCCAGCTTGATCTGGAAGAAGAGATAAGTAATCAGTTATCAGAGGAAAGTGAAGGAAGTTTAAACCTTACAACTCACAACTCACAACTCACAACTCTTCTTATCGACACCGACATGTACGTTATGAAAGTTTGGGCTGAATTTGTTTTCAATAAATGCCACAACTGGATTTTAAACCGGATTGCTGAAAGAAAATATGATCTGTATTTGCTCTGTGATATTGATCTGCCATGGATTGAAGATCCGTTAAGAGAATATCCCGATCAAAAAGTAAGAGAAAAATTATTTCATTTTTATAAAGATATTCTGGTAAATCAATCAACTCAATGGTGCCATATATCAGGAGATTATGAAGAAAGATTTGAAAAAGCAGTACGATTTATTGAAAGGTCTTTTGCGGTAAATTAAGAAATAGTCGTATTTTAAATTTTTAAATTTAAAAATCTCAACTTCATTTATGGAACAATCAGTAATTGTCATCAAAGACACAACGGCAAACCCTGCGCCATTAGGGCTTTTAGCGTTTGGACTCACAACGGTTATTCTTAATTTGCATAATGCGGGCATCTTCGAAATGAATTCGATGATTCTGGCAATGGGAATTTTTTATGGGGGCATTGCACAAATTATAGCGGGCATTACCGAAGCGAAAAAAAATAATACTTTCGGCTTCGTTGCCTTCGTTTCTTATGGCTCATTCTGGCTTACATTAGTAGCACTGATCGTAATTCCGAAATTGGGATGGGTTGCTTCTGCATCACCTAGCGCAATGATCTCTTACCTGATCATGTGGGGGATATTTACAAGTCTTTTGTTTATCGGAACGCTTCGCATCAGCAGATCTTTACAATTTATTTTTGCCACTTTGGCCATCCTGTTTTTTTTATTAGCCGCTTCTGAAACTTCAACCAGTTCATCATTAAAAACTTTTACTGCTTATGAAGGAATTGTCTGTGGCGCTTCGGCGATTTATACCGGCGCAGGCGCTTTGCTAAATGAAATTTATGGCCGTGCCGTCATTCCTTTAGGAGCAGTTATTAAAAAGTAGAAGAATTGATTTTAAAAACTGTGATCATTTTAATATCTTCATTTCTTATTCCTTTATTTTTCATTTATAATAAAATTGATTTTATGAGAAAAGGTCTTTTCATTTCCTTCCTGCTTTTTATTTCTGTTTCTGTCATCGGTCAAAAAAATAATGTTGAACAATTATTAATTCCTGAACCTGTTTCTGTCACTTCCGGAACCGGGAATTTTGTAGTGATTAATAAAACTCCGATCTATGTGCTGTCATCAAATGCCGATGCTGCAAGAGTTGGAGAATTTATTTCAAAAAAATTATCGAAAGCAAGCGGCTACTCTTTGCCGGTGATTGTTAATGCAAAAAATACTGCAGCAAAAAGCGGAATAAAATTATCATTAATAAAAGATGCTTCTCTTGGCGACGAAGGCTATGAATTAAAAGTGGCTCCTCATGAAATTAGTATTTCAGCAAACAAACCGGCAGGGCTTTTTTATGGAATGCAATCGTTGTTGCAGCTAATGCCAAAGGAAATTGTTTCTGATACTTTAGTAAAAAATGAAAAATGGACTATACCGGTTTGTAGTATTAAAGATTATCCACGCTTTGGATGGCGCGGTTTAATGCTTGATGTAAGTCGTCATTTTTTTACAAAAGAGCAGGTAAAGGAATTTATTGATCAAATGGTTCAGTATAAATACAATCTTCTTCACATGCATCTGACTGATGACGAAGGCTGGAGAATTGAGATCAAAGGCTTACCGAGACTTACAGAAGTAGGTGCATGGAATGTAAAAAAGGTTGGATATTTCGGGACTTTTTCTCCTCCAGCTCCTGATGAGCCAAGAAACTATGGTGGTTTTTATACCCAGGATGATATTCGTGAACTGGTAAAATATGCTAAGGATCGGTTTGTAAATATATTACCAGAAATAGATGTTCCGGGTCATAGCCTTGCTGCCGTTGTTTCGTATCCTGATCTATCATGCACTCCGGGGGCCGATACCTACCATGTTCGTTCCGGTGAGGAAATAATGGATTGGTCTCACGGGCAGCCGCCTGTTGCTTTGGTAGATAATACACTTTGTCCCGCAAATGAAAAAGTGTATACTTTCCTGGATAAAGTAATGACACAGGTGGCGGAATTATTTCCGTTTCCTTACATCCATGTTGGCGGCGACGAATGCCCAAAAAACTTCTGGGAAAAAAGTGATTCTATAAAAGCTTTGATGCAAAGAGAAGGATTAAAAAATATGGATGAAGTGCAAAGTTATTTTGAAAAAAGGTTAGAGAAGATTGTAGAATCAAAGGGGAAAAAATTTATGGGATGGGATGAAATTTTGCAAGGTGGCCTTGCCCCAAGCGCTACTGTGATGAGTTGGAGAGGAATGAAAGGAGGTATCGAAGCTGCGAAAATGAAACATGATGTTGTAATGAGTCCTACTGATTTTGTTTACCTCGATTATATGCAAGGAGATCCGGTTATTGAACCTCATGTTTATGCAACGCTGCGGCTCCAAAAAGCTTATCAGTTTGAGCCTGTTCCTGACGGGGTAGATCCTAAATACATTTTAGGGGGACAAGGAAATTTATGGACAGAGCAGGTTTATAATATGCGTCACCTGGAATACATGTTATGGCCACGGGCAATGGCGATCTCAGAAGCAGTATGGTCACCAAAAGATAAAAGGAACTGGGATGATTTTTCTTCCCGGGTGCAAAAGCAATTTCCAAGATTTGATGAAGCACAGATCAAATATGCGCCAAGCATGTATGACCCGATTTTTAATGTAAGTAAAGATGACAGCGGCCGCTTAAAAATTACTTTAAGCACCGAGATAAAAGACTTGCAGATTCATTACAGTTTTGATAATTCATTCCCGGATAATTTTTATCCTACTTATACATCTCCGTTAACTCCACCGGAGGATGCGGTAATGCTGAAAGTAATTACGTACCGTGGAAATAAAAAAATGGGCAGAATGATCTCAATGCCTGTTTCAGAATTACAAAAGCGGGCTGACAAAAAAAATAACCAGGAGTAAAAACTGCTGAGAATTAAAGGTACGTTTAATCAATTTTCTTTCTACAAGGAATTTTTAATAAAAGACAAAAGCTTGCGAACGCAGGCTTTTGTCTTTTTATTACCGCTTATGGATAAATATAAATCAGAAAACATGCTTTAATAAAATAATACCCTAAAATAAAAATATGTATTAAGTTGTTTTTATTATGGGTAATAAAATTTTTTCCATTTAATTCGGTATAATGTTGAAATATTAGCAAAAAAAAGTCTGCCAATTGTAATCTTTAACAATAAAATAAAAAAATGTTGATGTTTTTACAATTTAATTTTTTAAAAAAATTTTTTTATTCAAAAAAAGGTGTAATTTGGGTTTTAATTAAACTTTAACACTCCTAATTACTTGATTATGAAAAAAAGATTACTGCTTAGTAGCCTATGCATGCTATTCTGCTTTCTGACAATGGCTCAGCAACGAACAATCACAGGAACGGTAACTACAAAGGAAGGAACCCCTTTAGTAGGAGCGTCTGTGGTTGTAGTTGGGGAAACAACTGGTGAGACAACCGGCCCCGATGGAACATTTAGTATTAAGGTTCCGGCTAATGCAAAAACTCTCAGATTTAGCTACGTTGGTTATACTGACCAGGATATAGCGATTGATGGGAAAAGAACCATTTCAGTTTCATTGCAATCATCAGCAACCAATTTGAATGAAATTGTTGTTACCGGTTATACCTCTGAAAAGAAAAAGGATATTACCGGAGCGGTGTCTGTTGTGAATGTGAAGGATCTTAAACAAATTCCTTCGGGAACTACCGAATCATTATTACAAGGGCAAGCTGCAGGAGTAACAGTGATTAACTCTGGTGTACCGGGTGGTGGCAGCAACGTAAGAGTCAGGGGAATCACTTCAATCGGGAATACTGATCCACTAGTGATTGTTGACGGAGTACCAGGAAGCATGCACGATTTGGATGTAAATGACATTCAGTCTATACAGGTATTGAAAGATGCTGGTGCTGCAGCAATATATGGAGTGCGAGGTTCAAATGGTGTAGTTGTTATTACAACAAAAAGAGGAAAATCCGGTAAATCAAGGATTTCTTATGATGGGTATATTGGAACTCAACGTCCTTTAAAAAAGGGATGGGGACTGGCAAATACGCAAGAAACTGCACAGGCAATTCAGCGTGAATTTTTTAATGATAGCCTGAAGCTTAATAACAAACAATTTGGGCCAAATGGTACATTGCAAATCCCGGATTATATTACTCCAACGGGGCTGGTAGGCACTTCGCCTCTTACTGATCCTGCCACTTATGCTCTTTATACTAATCAGATTACCAAGGCCAATAAACAAGGGACAGATTGGTTCCATGAAATTTTCAAACCTGCAATGATTCAAAGTCATACCGTTTCTGCAAGTGGCGGAGGAGATAAATCTACTTATTATTTCTCTCTCGGGTATTTTAACCAACAGGGGACTTTAATCGGAACTTATCTGAAAAGATATTCAGCTAGGATCAATACATTGTTCAATGTAAAAGATAATATAAGGATTGGTGAAAATGCCTACGTTTTCAACAAACAACAACCTGGATTCACCAATCAAAATGAAGGAAACGCCATTTCTTACAGCTATCGTGAAAGCCCAATCATTCCCATTTATGACATTATGGGAAATTATGCGGGCACTCACTCTCAGGGTTTAGGAAACTCTCAAAATCCTGTTGCTAATCAGTTAAGGTCCAAAAACAACACATCTAATGACTGGCAAATTAATGGAAATGCGTTTCTGGAAATTGATCTCCTCAAGCATTTAACAGCTCGAACAAGTATAGGAGGAAATGTAGATAATTATTATTATCGGTATTTTAATTATACTGCATACGAGAACGCGGAAAATAATACCAATCCCAACACTTATGGTGAAGGAGCTGGTTATAATTCTTCAACAACTTGGACAAATCAGCTAACTTATAGTAATACGTTTGGTCAGCATTCATTAAAAGTATTAGTTGGAACTGAGGCTATTACTTATTACGGAAGACAAATTGCAGGCACAAGAAGTGGTTATTTTATCACTAATGCAAGTAATCTTACAGTTGATCCAAATCTATGGACATTAGGTTTTGGTCCTCCTGCTACCCAGACTAATACTGATAATGGAGGCGTTTATCAAAGTGCCCTTTATTCCCAGTTTGGTAGATTAGATTATAGTTACGGAGATCGTTACTTATTAAGTGGAACACTCAGAAGGGACGGATCATCCGTTTTTGCTCCTGGTCACCAGTATGGTTGGTTTCCATCAATAACAGGTGCATGGAGAATTTCACATGAAGCATTTTTCCCCGTTCTTTCTTGGTTAAATGATTTAAAAATACGCGGGGGTTGGGGTAAAATGGGATCCATTAGTAATATCAATGCTACTAACGCTTATAATTTGTATAGTTTATCAGCAGCAAATGCTGGTTATGATCTTGCTGGTACAAACAACAGTGCTATGACAGGAGCCTATGCCAGCCAGATTGGTAATACAAATACCACATGGGAGCAGGATATTGAAAGCAATATTGGTTTAGATGCGACTTTCTTTAATAAATTGGATTTAACAATAGACTGGTATAAAAAGAAAGTGAGTGGTTTATTATTTCAACCAAGTACTTCCAACTTTGCGGGGGGAGCAAGTCCTGCTTTTGTCAATGTTGGTGATATCCAAAATACTGGTATAGATGCTACATTAACTTATCACGGCAAGATAGCAAAGGATCTTAATTTCGATGTTACTGGTACATTCCAAACATATAATAATAAAGTAGTAAGCCTTGGTGCTGATACTAAATATGTTGATGAGTATAGTGCTGGTTCTTCAAGGATCGGAGCTTTCACACGTTTACAAGCTGGTCAACCTGTAGGTGAATTTTTTGGATATCAGTATATAGGTTTGTTCCAAAGTTGGGCTGATGTAAATAAATCCGCAAAACAACAGGATGCTGCTCCAGGACGCATGAAATTTAAAGATGTAAATGGTGATGGAGTTATTGACGATAAGGACAGAACGTTCTTTGGAAATCCAAATCCAAAATATACCGCCGGCCTTAATTTATCTGTAAATTACAAGAACTTTGATCTTTCAACTTTCTTATATGGTTCTGTTGGTAACAAAGTAATCAACTATGTTCGTTACTGGACAGAATTCCCCCAGGTATTTGAAGGAGCTGTTGCTAAAACTGCAGTTTATAATTCTGCCACTCTTGTTAATGCTTCTGGACAACCAACTTCTTATAAAGATCCAACTGCACATGTTGCTAATTCGGGTGCAACAGTGCCTTTGTTAGAGCGCTCAGCTAACTTTAGTAATACGACAACTTTTAATTCCTATTACATGGAAGATGGCTCATATTTAAGAATGAAGTCTTTGATTTTGGGTTACACTATTCCATCTAAAACATTAAGTAGGTTCAAAATAGATCAATTCAGAATTTATGTTCAGGCATCTAATCTGTTCACTATTACAAAATATACTGGATTAGACCCCGAACTTCAAGGTTCCGATTTGAACAACAATACCAATTTTGGCATTGACTTAGGTAACTATCCTGCCAATCAGAAAGTATATACTGTTGGTGTTAATCTAACTTTTTAAAAAATTAAAGTAAAAAAAATCATGAAACGATTAAATTATAAAATCATCATTTTTCTTTGTTTACTGACAGGAATCGTTACCTTTTACGCCTGTAAAAAGAACTTCCTTGATAAACAACCACTTGGGTCATTAGTACCTGCACCCCTTGCGAATGCAACTGGAGTTCAAACAATCCTTGTAGGAGCTTACCACGCTTTACTTGGAGAAGTTAACTGGGGTTCCGCTCCTTCGAACTGGACTTTTGGTAGTGTAGTAGGAGGAGATTCATATAAAGGGTCTGTCCCTTCAGATCAGGGCGATATTACTAATCTGGAAAACTGGTCCTATAATGTAGCTAATCCATATTTAGATCAAAAATGGGCTGCTGTTTATCACGGTATCCAACGTGCTAACGATGTCTTAAGGACTATGGCTTTGGCCAAGGATTTAGCAGACTCCAGCAAATCAGACTTTGAAGGTGAGGCCCGCTTTTTAAGAGGTTATTGGCATCTTGAAGCAAAAAAGATTTGGAAAAATGTTCCGTTTGTTGGTGAAAGTGTAACATTAGATAGTGCCAACCAAATTTCAAATGTTGATGCTTCTGGTAATTACGTCGAAATTTACCCTCAGATTGAAGCGGATTTTCAATTTGCAATGGATAATTTGCCTGAAACTCAACCGCAGGCTGGAAGAGCTAACAAATGGGCTGCCGCGGCATTTCTTGCAAAGACCTACATGTTTGAAAACAAATTTACTCAGGCTAAAGCTTTGTTTGATCAAATCATTGCTAACGGTAAAACAGCGAAAGGTGATAAATATGCCTTGGTAAAATTTGAACAAAACTTTAATGCTTCTACTGACAATAGTGCTGAATCTATTTTTGCAGTACAGGCTTCTGTAAATGATGGATCGGGCACAAATGGAAACTACGGCGATAACTTAAACTTCCCGAATGGTGGCGGACCAGGTGGATGTTGTGGCTTTAATAACCCGTCTATCAGTCTTGCAAATTCGTATAAAACCGGCCCTGATGGATTACCATTATTTGCCACATTCAATAATGCACCTAATGTAAGCGATGAATATGCTACTCCTTATTCTGGAACAGTAGATCCGAGACTGGACTGGACAGTTGGACGTCCAGGAATTCCATATCTCGATTGGGGCCCTTACCCAAAAAATGATTGGATCAGGGATGTTTCTACTGATGGCTGGATGAGTCCAAAGAAAAATGTATATCCACAATCTCAGGCAGGTACTGTTTCTTCTACTGAAACAAGTTTCTGGGGGCCAACTCAAATGGACGCTGTAAATGTAAATTTAATGCGCTATTCCGATTTACTGCTAATGGCAGCAGAGGCAGAAGTTGCGGTAGGAAGTTTGCATCAGGCAACAGTTTATGTGAATATGGTTCGCACAAGAGCTGCTGATCCAAAAGGATGGGTTTATAAAAACAGTGCTTATGATGCAGCATCTGGAACTTATACAACACAAACCACGCCTGCTGATAACTATCTAATCAAAACTTATCCTGCAGATTTTTCTTCAAAAGCTACTGCCATGCAGGCAATTATGTTTGAAAGAAAGCTGGAGTTGGGAATGGAAGGACACCGCTTCTTTGATTTACAACGTTGGGATAATGGAACCGGGATAATGGCTGCTGAATTAAATGCTTATGCCGCAGCGGAAAAAAGCAGACCGGGTTTCTTCTCTTTTAATCAGAGTGCAGTTTTTACAAAAGGGAAAAATGAAATTTATCCGATCCCACAAGGAGATATTGATGTTGCCAATTCACATGGAAAGGTGTTACTTAAACAAAATCCTGGTTACTGATCAGACAACTTATAGATATTATATTTTTTAAAATAAGTAAAAATGAGGTTGTTATGACCTCATTTTTACTTTTATAAACTTATATTGCCAATTATTCATTGAAAATGAAAAAGAATTTATTTGCCACAGCTTGCTGCTACTTTGCAATTGCTGGCACCTCTCTTTTGTTTTTTTCCTGTTCACACAAACCGACTTTATTTAAAAAAATAGATTCATCAGAGTCAGGTATTCATTTCAATAATAAGATCGTTGAGAATGATACACTCAATCCAATTGACGTGACTAATATTTACAATGGAGGAGGAGTAGGTATTGGTGATTTTAATAATGACGGATTGCAGGATATCTATTTTACCGGAAACACCGTATCCAACAAACTGTATTTAAACAGAGGGAAAATGCATTTTGAAGATATTACTAAAGAAGCAGGAGTAGATGGCGAGGGAAGATGGTGTCGTGGAGTTTCAGTCGTAGATATTAATAATGATGGCTGGATGGATATTTACGTCAGCGTTTCAATGGAAAAGGATCCCCAAAAAAGACGCAATTTATTGTACATTAATCAAGGGCTGGATAAAAATGGAGTTCCGGTTTTTAAAGAAATGGCAAAAGAATATGGCCTTGATGATACAACACATTCTACGATGGCTGCCTTTTTTGATTATGACAATGATGGTGACCTTGACATGTATCTTGTAGTAAACCAAATTATCAATACCAATAACCCTTCAGTTTTCCGTCCAAAAATTACCGATGGATCTTACCCCAGCACAGGAAGATTATACAGAAATGACTGGGACAGTACTTTGAAACATCCTGTGTTTAAAGACGTTACAAAGGAAGCTGGTGTTACAATTGAAGGATATGGACACGGAGTTTCAATAGCGGATTTCAATATGGATGGCTGGAAAGATATATTTGTTACTAATGATTTTAATTCTAATGACCTTCTTTACATCAATAATCACGATGGAACTTTTACTGACAAATCCGCAAACTATTTTAAACATACTTCAGCGAATGGAATGGGACAGGATTTTATCGATATAAATAATGACGGTTTAGCTGATTTGGTGGAACTCGACATGAATCCTGAGGATAATTATCGAAAAAAAATGATGATGGGATCGAATAATTATCAGATTTATCTAAATAGTGACCTTTATGGGTACCAATACCAATATGTCAGGAATACACTTCAACTTAACCAAGGGCCAAGAATAAACGACAATGACTCGATCGGAGATCCGGCTTTTAGTGATATTGGTTTTCTCTCGGGAATTTCTCAAACTGATTGGAGTTGGTGTCCTCTTGTTACAGATTTTGATAACGATGGCTATCGGGATATAATAATTACGAACGGATTTCCGAGAGATGTAACGGATCATGATTTTATCAGTTTTAGAGCAGGGTCTGCGCAGGTTGCCAGCAAAGAGTTTACCTTATCGCAAATTCCACAGGTGAAACTTACGAATTATGCGTTTCATAATAATGGAAACCTGACATTTAATAATGTTAGTAGTGATTGGGGAATTACTACTCCCACTTTTTCAAACGGTGCTGCTTATGCAGATTTGGATAATGACGGAGATATGGACATGATTGTAAATAATATTAATGATGAAGCTTCAATTTATGAAAACACCAGCAGGGATTCTAAAAGTAACCATTCTAATTATTTAGCCGTAAAACTGGAAGGAGATTCTTTAAATTTAAACGGACTGGGAGCTTTTATTGAATTGCATTATGGAGGAAAACAACAGGTTTATGAGCAAAGCCCTTATCGTGGCTATCTTTCCACTATGCAGATTGAGCCACATTTTGGTTTAGGGAATATTTCGAAAGTGGATTCTTTGGTTGTGAAATGGCCAAATGGAAAAGAACAGGTTTTGCAAAATGTACAGGTGAATCAAACTTTAAAAGTTTTCAAAAAAAATGCAACACTTTCCTATTCGTTTTCAAAACCAGTTTTGGATACAAATACGTTGTTCAAAGATGTTACCAATTCAGTCAATATTAAGTATGTGAATGAACCAAAAGACTTTATTGATTTTGCCGTTCAAAATTTAATTCCACATAAGTTTTCCGAATTTAGTCCTTCACTGGCGGTGGCTGATATTGATGGAAATGGACTTGATGATATCATTGTTGGAGGTTCTTATGGTTTTAGTGCACAGGAATTTTTGCAACAACCCAATGGAAAATTTATTCAAAAAAGTCTTCTTACCGGAAAAGATACACTTAATAAAACGCGCCAGGATGAAGGCATTTTATTATTTGACGCAAATGGAGATGGCTATCCTGATCTCTATATTGCCAGTGGCGGTTTCCAGGGAGAAAGGGAAACTGATTCCTACCAGGATAAGTTATACCTGAACGATGGGAAAGGGAATTTTACAGAAGCAACAGGGGCACTTCCTCAAAATTTTACCAGTAAATTTTGCGTGCGAGCAATAGATTATGACAAAGATGGAGATTTGGATCTGTTCGTTTCGGGAAGAGTAGATCCAAAGAATTATCCAAAGCCGGTTTCAAGTTTTATCTTCAGAAATGATTCAAAAAATGGGATTGTAAAATTTACAGATGTTACTTCATCAGTAGCTCCTGCTTTAAAAAATATCGGTCTTGTTTGCGACGCATTATTTACTGATTTTAATAATGACGGATGGCCTGATTTGGTCCTTGCGGGAGAATGGATGCCGGTTACTTTTCTGGAAAATGACAAGGGAGTTTTTAAAAATGTAACACCGCAAACAGGAGTTGAAAATAATTTGGGATGGTGGAACACCATTATCAGCGGCGATTTCGATAATGATGGAAAGATGGATTATATCGTCGGAAATCTTGGACAAAATTCATTTTTTAAAGCTTCCGATAAATATCCTGTAAGCGTTATTGCTAAAGATTTCGATAATAATGGCACTTATGATGCATTTCTGTCCTTATATCTTCCGGCTTCCCAACAAGATACGGAGCGAAAAGATTTTCCGGCAGAATCACGCGACGAAATTTTGAAAGAAATGCCGTCATTGAGAAAAAAATTTGAAACTTATAAATCATTTGCCGTTGCTCCGATGGATTCCATTTTGACTCCGCAACAAAGAGAAGGTGCATTGAAACTTGATGCTAATTATTTTTCGTCGGTTTATTTAAAAAATGATGGAAATGGAAAATTTACAGCGACACCATTGCCAACACTTGCGCAAGTTTCTATCCTAAATGGAATGGCTGTTGGAGATTATGATGGCGATGGAAATCTGGACGTAGTACTTAACGGAAATGATTATGGAACAGAGCCGATTATTGGACGTTATGACGCGCTCAATGGTTTATTATTAAAAGGCAATGGGCAAGGAGGTTTTACACCTTTGCCTATTTCTAAAAGCGGCATTTATATCCCCGGCGATGGGAAAGCATTAGTTTCTTTGAGAAGTAGCAAAGGAAGAAGTTTGTTAGCGGCAAGTCAAAATAAAGGTCCTTTGAAAATTTTTGAATTGAAACAAAAAGAAAAATTTATCGTATTGCAGCCTTTTGATGAAAGTGTTATTATTTATTATAAAGACGGCAAAAAGCAAAAGCGTGAAGTTGGATATGGCTCGTCTTTTTTGTCACAATCCGGAAGATTTTTGGCAATTGATGCAAATGTCCTTTCAGTAGAAATTAAAAATAATAAGGGAGAAACCCGGAAAATAAACTAATGAAACTCGCTGGTTTAAATGTAAAAAAGGCAATGGCTTCTTTAAAGAAAAGGGCTATTGTTTTAGCATCTGTTTCAATAATAGCTTCTTCCTGTAATAGTGTTCATCGTAATAATTCACATAAAGATGTTTCTGAAAAAAGTATTAAAAAGGGCAAGGCTTTATCAAAAATGTTTTGTCAGTCTTGCCATATGTTGCCTGACCCTTCTTTGTTGGATTCAAAAAGCTGGGAAAAAGGTGTTTTACCAGAAATGGGGCCACGACTTGGAATTTTTAATTATGGATTTGAGATGTATCCACGTATTAATGATAAAAACTTAAACCCTGATTTTTATCCATCTCATCCTGTTTTAAGTCTGAATGATTGGCAAAATATTCTTGATTATTATGAGGCCACCTCCCCGGATTCTTTGCCAGGTCAGGAAAGAAAAAATCAGATAAAGGGAGGACTTTCTGTTTTTAAAGTTGAAATGCCCTCAAATAATTATCAAAATGCCGCTACTTGTTATGTAAAAATTATTGATTCTTCTCATTCACTTCTCGTAAGTGATGCTATAAAACAAAAATTGTTTTTCCTCAATAACAAAATGGAAGCTACTGATTCAGTAAGCACCTCAGGTCCTGTTGTGGATATTGACTTTAATAAAGACAATTGGATTTTGTGCAATATCGGTATTTTAAATCCCAATAACGGCAAGTTTGGTAAAGCAGAGATTATTCATTTACCAATAAATGAGAAAAAAAATTTAATTTCTATTCTTGATAGTTTACAAAGACCTGTGCAAGTTTCTACCGCAGACTTCAATAAAGATGGAAAACCCGATTATTTAGTTTGTGAGTTTGGCTTTCTGACCGGGGCTTTTTCGTGGGTGGAAAATTTAGGGAATAATCAATACAAAAAGCATATAATCAGAGAAGTGCCGGGAGCCATAAAAGCCTACATTAACGATTACAATCATGATGGTTTTCCAGATATCTGGGGATTATTTGCGCAGGGAGAAGAAGGAATTTTTCTTTTTACCAATAAAGGCAACGGAACTTTTGACCAGGAAGAAGTGTTGAGATTTCCTCCAAGTTATGGATCTTCTTATTTCGAATTGGACGATTTTAATAAAGATGGATTTCCCGACATTGTTTATACTTGTGGAGATAACGCAGATTACTCACGGGTTTTAAAGCCATATCATGGCGTTTATATTTTTATGAATGATGGCACTAATCATTTCAAGCAAAAATACTTTTATCCAATCAATGGTTGTTATAAGGCTATTGCAAGAGATTTTGATGGTGATGGTGATTTGGATATTGCTACTATTTCTTTTTTTGCTGATTATCAAAAACAGCCACAGGAATCTTTTGTTTATTTTGAAAATAAAGGCAATTTTAATTTTCAACCATATTCCATTCCTGAAGGAAAACTTGGGCATTGGTTAACTATGGATGCAGGAGATTTTGACGGGGATGGGAAGACTGATCTTATTTTAGGAAATTTTTCGATTGGACCCGCAATAATGTCTCATAAGGTGGATTGGAAAAAATCCCCGCCATTTATCATTTTAAAAAATATAGCAAAATAAATTTCTATTTCAACAAAGCCTGTATGTCTTCATCCGCCTGCAGGTTATTCATTTGACGCATAATCCAGGGATAACGACTTGCAACTCTTGCTGAAACTGGTTGCACTGTAAATAATGCAGGATTTGGAAGGCATGAAGCAATCATCGCAGCTTCTTTTCTTGTCAGATCTTTTGCATCTTTATTAAAATAATGCCTCGCCGCTGCCTCTACTCCAAAAATTCCATCTCCTGTTTGGGCTACATTCAAATACATCTCCAGAATCCGTTTTTTACCCCAAATTTGTTCAATCATAAAAGTAAAATAAACTTCTAATGCTTTTCTAAAATAGCTGCGACCCTGCCATAAAAAAACATTTTTTGCTACCTGTTGACTAATAGTGCTTGCTCCACGCAATGATTTGCTTTTTTGATTGTGCTTCATTGCTTTTTGAATACTTTTAAAGTCAAAACCATTGTGATCGGGAAATAATTGGTCTTCACCAGCCATGACCGCTAATTTAATATTATTGCCCATTTCATCGTAATTGATATAATTCCTTTTTAAGCCATGTCCTGTAAAAAAACTATCAAATTGTGTAATCGTAATGGGGGGATTTATCCATTTACCAACAAGAACGTAAATGACAGATAAGATGAATCCATAGAAAACTATTTTTAGAAAAGTGCGAGCCAGCCTTCTGAATAAACCGCGTCTTCGAAAGTATGAGGGTCTTTTGTCCAACAAAAACAGTTTTACTATTTCATTTTTATGTATTGCAATTTATATTTTTTGCCCAGCTTTCTCGTTTTATTTCCGGTTTTCATTAAAAAATATCCGGTAGTTGCCAGCGCGGCCGCCCCAGTTACCAGAGATGGCCTTACATAATAACGGGTGTTAGGTTTTGAAAAGATCCATGTAATCAGGCCCGCAGCTGTTAGTATGGTTCCTCCACCAAAAAGGGCAGCGCCAGAGCCACTCCAGTCAAAATTTTTCCTGTTTTTTTGCAGGGAAAGGATATCATGATAATTTACTGCAAAATGATATTCAGCAACGGTATCTAAAACAAAAACTCCGATACGGGTATAAACTTGTCTCACATCGTACTGAACAAGGAAAAGAGAATCTTTTTTGATAGAAGTAATGGACGCCAGATATTCACGGATGCTCGTAGAAAAATTAATTTCACTCCCCGGAAAGAAAGATTGAATGGTTCGATTGTGTTTTTTCAGAATCAGTAAATCATTTTGCGCCGCACAGGAAGATGCAAACAAAAGAGTTATTGCTAAAATAAATACCGGTCGCATAATTTACTTTTTTCTTAAAAGAATCAAAACCCCGAGAAGAAGAACTGTCCCAAAGATCACTAAAATCAGCCCCGAAACTTTATTGATCAACCTGATATTTTTTATCGTCAATTTTTTTCGCAGTTTTCCGGCCAGCGAAACCTTAACCACATCTGCCGACATGTTTAAAATAAGCGCTGTTGCAAAAATAATGATCCGATCTGTAATGGTATGTGAAACTGCAATTGCTGTGGCGGCTGTAAGCCAAAATGCCATTACAGCCGGGTTCAAAGTATTTAATAAAAATCCCTGCAATACAATTTTAGCATGATCGCTACTTTTTAAAGGAGGCAAAGAAAGATCCTCCGGATGCAAATGAACTTTCTTGAAAAAAATATAAAAAACTCCCATTCCCATTAGAAAAGCGCTTCCGGCAATGCCGATCTGGATTTTAAAATCCATCAGCGTTGAGACTAATTCTGAGAAAAGATTACTTAGAACAACGAGTAAAAAATCGCTGATCCAAACGCCAATAACAAAACTAAAACCTCCGCTTTTCCCATTATTAATACTTTGTTTAATGATGGTAAAAATGACAGGACCTACAGATATTACAAGCAATAATCCCATTGCCACTCCTTTGAGTATTGCTTCAATAATATCTAACAAAATAAAAGATTTTAGGTTTTTAAAAGGGGAAAAAATAAAATTAAAGATAGTAAAAGAACATTTTAAACAGAGTTATGCCCGTACTTCTTTCAGAAATTTTTGCCATTCATCAAGCATTTTTCCTTTCAAAACGCGTGGGAATTTATGCTGACCTCCAACTTTCCCCTTTGATCTCATAAAACTCATAAAGGTTTCTTCGCTCAATACATCTACAAAAATTTCTTTCAATGCATGATTTCTCTCTACCTCGTAATCATCGTTCAATTCCTTTAATTTTTTATCAATCAGAACTTTTAAAGTTTCGGAATTAACCGGATCATCAGTGGCAATATACCAATGATGAGCAAAAGAATTTTTATATGGAACGCCGGCAACAGTAAATTCTCCGATTGAAATATTCAATTCATTGCTAACCAGGTTAATTGCTTTATTCATATTATCGACACTAAGATGCTCTCCAACAAGGCTTAAAAAATGACGGGTGCGACCCGTAATAATAATCTCACATTTTTCGACATCAACAAATTGAATGGTATCACCAATAAGATATCGCCAGGTTCCGGCATTGGTGCTAATCAGGATCGCATAATTTTTATCTTTTTCTACTTCGTGAACCATTAATGTTTCAGGATTAGCAATCATATTTCCATCTATATCAAAATTATTTTGATCAAAAGGTACGAACTCAAAAAAGATATTGTTATTGGTTGCAAGTCGCATCCCTTTTGCATTTTGCCGGTTTTGATATGCTAAAAATCCTTCGCTGGCAAGATATGTTTCAATATAAGTAATGGGTTTTCCAAGAAGGCGGTTAAATCCTTTTTTGTAAGGCTCAAGAGCAACGCCACCATGAACATAAAAAGCAAGATTTGGCCATATTTCATGAATGTTTTTAAGATTGTAACGGGCAATCACTTTTTCCACACACAACTGCACCCATGCAGGGACTCCAACCAAAAATGCAATATCCCATTCAGGCGCTTTTTCTACTATTTCATCAAGTTTTTTTGACCAGTCTTTTTCCCGTGCTATTTTTTTTCCCGGTTTATACATTCCATGAAACCAAAAAGGAATATTTTTTGCCTGGATTCCGCTAAGATCGCCGGCATAATAAGTGGCACTTTTTTGCAAATGCGTACTTCCGCCAAGCATTAGCCAACCTTTTCCTACATATTTTTTTGGAACATTATTATAAGAAGCAAGACTCATCAACTGCCTGAAACTCGTTAATGTGTTTGATCTGATCAGTTCTTTTGTGATCGGGATATATTTGCTCGACGCTTCGCTGGTACCGCTGCTCAGAGCAAAAAATTTAATCGTTCCTGGCCAGCAAATGTCTGGTTTGCCATCAAGAGCGCGAAACCACCATTCATTAAAGATTTTATCATAATCAAAAGTGGGAACTACTCGTTGAAAATTTTTGGCGGGATGTCTGCTTAAAAGAATCTGGTCGAAGAGATATTTTTGGCCAAATTCTGTAAAACGGGCCCTCTTTAATAATTTTTGTAAAACCTTTAATTGTTGCCTTTTAGGAGAACTTGCAGGAATACGCAATGCCCGGTATAATGATCTGGGAAATTTAATATCAATAAATGCCATTCCTTGTGTAAGTTGTTGACAGCAACAAAATTAATAAATAAGTTAATCTGGAAGTGCGATTTCTGCTGGCAAAGTCACTAATTTTTTACCAAAATCGGAGTTTTTTATGATGAAACACCTTTTTTTCTGCCATACAATAACAATAATAAACCATACAATAAATATAGCAACAAGGTAAATAAAAAATGAATCACTTTTATTATTGAAATTGAAACGAGCAGAATTTTTCAGTTCATCAATAACAATATAGTGTGTAGTTAATCAGGATTAATCCCTCACGTTTTGTGGGGGATTTTTATAATTACTTTGTTTCCAGCTAATTTCGGAAGATTTTCCAAACTTTCTTTTTGCAGTAAAATTTTATAATGATAAAAAAATTATCTTAATTTTATACGCTTAACAATTTAACTTCATTTATTATTTGCAGCGTCTGACTTCCGGATGTTATCTTTTGAATTTTAAAAACTTAAACAATTAGTAGCTTAATGTATAATCACATCTGGAAAAAATATTTGCCCATTATCAAAATTTTGATGAAAAAATCTTTAACGGAAGATCAGATACTGACACTGAACAGAATTGATTTTGAACGAGCCGGCACTGCCAGAAAATCGGGTTATAAATTTAAAATAGACTTCATTGAAGGCAAAGTTGGAAATGTGATCAGTGGTTCTTTGTTGGCAATGCATCTGGCACAGAGCATTCTTGAAGACGAAGCCGCTAAAGACATTTTGAACGAGCACAATTTTGAGATAGTTCTCAATACGAAGTTTCAATTGATCATTAAGAATTTACCAAAAGAGATTTCGCAGTAAAAAATAAAGAGAAATCGTTTTTTAGCCAAATCAAACCTGGTGCAAAATGTTTTGATCTTTCGAGGGCAATAAAGAAAATCCCATTAAATATTCGTCCACTTTTCTGGCGCACTCTCTTCCTTCTGAAATAGCCCAAACCACTAATGATTGGCCACGACGCATATCACCGGCAGTAAAAATTTTAGAAATATTGGTATGAAATTCTTTTTCCGAAGCTTTTACGTTTCCTCTTTGATCCAGTTCTACATCAAGTTGTTGTAGCAAGCCTTCATGTTGGGGGTGAACAAATCCCATTGCGAGGAAAGCGCGTTCGCATGGGATTTCTGTTTCACTTCCGGCAACTTCTATAAATTGCGCCGGCTTATTATCTTCTGTAAACTTCCATTGAAGATCCACAATTTTCAAAGCTTTTAAATTCCCGTTTTCATCTCCGATAAATTCTTTTGTTGCAATTGCCCAATGGCGGTTAGCTCCTTCCTCATGTGAGCTCGAGGTTTTTAAAATCATTGGATAGGTTGGCCACGGCATAAATGGAGTACGGCTTTTTGGCGGCATTGGCATCAGTTCAAATTGGGTAACTGACAAGGCTTTTTGCCGATTGGAAGTTCCGACACAATCGCTTCCGGTATCTCCTCCCCCAATTACAACCACATTTTTTCCGGTAGCTAAGATTGGTTCATCATTTACATTTTTTCCGACTACCTTTTTATTTTGTTGTTTTAAAAAATCCATTGCAAAATGAATTCCTTTCAGCTCTCTTCCAGGGATCTCCAGGTCACGCGGAATCGTAGAACCGCCGGCCAAAATGATTGCATGATACTCACGCAGGAAATCGTTAATGCTAACATTGACACCGACATTTGAGTTGCATTTTATTTCAATGCCCTCTTCTTTCATGATATTTATTCTTCTGTCAATGACCCATTTTTCCAGTTTAAAATCAGGAATTCCATAACGTAGTAAACCTCCGGGTTCGTCATCTCTTTCAAAAATTGTAACCGAATGACCCGCTGAATTTAATTGGCTTGCTGCAGCCAAACCTGCCGGTCCTGAACCAATAATCGCAATCTTTTTGCCGGTCCTTACTGTTGGGATTTTTGGTTTAACAAAGCCATTTTCAAAGGCTATTTCGATAATATGCTTTTCAATTTCTTCGATTGTAATGGCAGGTTGATTAATTCCTAAGACGCAAGCCGATTCACACGGAGCGGGACAAATCCTTCCGGTGAATTCAGGAAAGTTATTGGTTGAAGAAAGAATTTCATAAGCTTCTTTATAATTTTTTCGATAAACGGCATCGTTGAATTCAGGAATCAGATTTCCAACTGGGCAACCATCATGGCAAAACGGAGTACCGCAATCCATACACCTCGAAGATTGTTGGTTCAATTTTTCTTCAGGAAATCTTTCAATAAATTCTTTAAAATCGTTTACTCTTTCCTTCACTGGCCTTTTGTGTGGAAGCTCCCTTGTGAACTCTAAAAATCCGGTTATTTTTCCCATTTGATTAATTTGATAATTCCAATAATTTAATAATCAACTTACTTTAATTTCTTTTTTGATTGCTGAAGATTGCAATACCTTTTTATAATCCTGAGGAAATACTTTTACGAAATTCTTTATCTGGTTTTCGAAATCGTTCAAAATAAATTTCGCTACTGTACTTCCTGTTAAATCAAATTGTTTTTTGATCATTTCCTGCAAAAACTTTTCATCCCTTTCGTCAATAGGGTCAAGATCAACCATTTCCTTGTTACATAGAGCATCGAAATTATGTTGCACATCATAAACATAAGCAATGCCACCGCTCATTCCGGCTGCAAAATTTCTCCCTGTTTCACCAAGAATAATGACATTCCCTCCGGTCATATATTCGCAACCATGATCGCCAACCCCTTCAACCACTACACTGGCACCGGAATTTCTTACACAGAAACGCTCACCGGCTTTTCCCCGAATAAACGCTTCCCCGGAAGTGGCACCGTAAAAAGCAACATTTCCAATAATGATATTTTCTTCCGGAACAAAACCGGCGTCTTTTGAAGGATAGACGAAAATTTTGGCTCCACTTAATCCTTTTCCAAAATAATCATTGGCGTCTCCTTCAAGCTCCATTGTTACACCTTTTGTATTAAAGGCCGCAAAACTTTGGCCTGCTGTCCCGGTAAATTTGAAATGAATGGTATCATCCGGGAGGCCATGAGCTTTATATTTTTTAGAAATTTCATTAGACAATATGGTTCCAATTGTTCTGTCAGTATTTTTGATATTGAAAGAGGCTTCTACTTTTTTCTGTTGTTCCAAAGCTGGTTTTGCCGCCTTCAACAATTTCCAATCGAGTACATCTGCCAATCCGTGATCCTGGTCTTCCTGCCTGAATAACCCAACATGTTTGGAAGCAGGTTCTTTATATAAAATTGGCGAAAGATTCAGCTTGCTAAACTTCCAATGATTAATATTTTCTCTTTTTTCAAGGAAATCTGCCTGGCCAACCATTTCATCGACAGTTCTGAAACCAAGTTCAGCCATGATTTCTCTGAATTCCTGAGTCAGGAATTTAAAAAGATTTACGACATGATCAGCATCACCGGTAAAGCGTTTTCTCAATTCAGGATCTTGTGTGGCTACGCCAACAGGGCAAGTATTCAGATGACATTTGCGCATCATGATACAACCTTCCACAATCAAAGCTGCAGTTGCGACGCCCCATTCTTCTGCACCAAGTAAGGTAGCGATGGCAATATCCCTTCCGGTTTTTAATTGTCCATCCGTTTGAACGACCACACGACTACGCAATTTATTTTTTACCAAAGTTTGGTGTGTTTCTGCCAAGCCTAATTCCCAGGGCAAGCCTGCATGTTTAATAGAACTGATTGGGGAAGCTCCTGTACCTCCGTCATGACCTGAAATTAAAACTACATCAGCTTTAGCCTTGGTGACTCCCGCAGCAATCGTTCCTACTCCTGCCTTTGAAACCAATTTTACATTAATTCTTGCCCCTCTATTGGCATTTTTTAAATCAAAAATTAATTGTGCCAAATCCTCAATCGAATAAATGTCATGATGTGGCGGAGGAGAAATTAATCCAACTCCTGGTGTGGCATGGCGAACTTTCCCGATCCATTCATCCACTTTGAATCCCGGCAATTGGCCGCCTTCTCCAGGTTTTGCTCCCTGCGCCATTTTAATTTGCAATTCATCTGCTTCGCTTAAATACCAACTTGTTACCCCAAATCTTGCTGAAGCAACTTGCTTAATTGCGCTCCTCATTGAGTCGCCATTCGGCAATTTTTCATACCTTCTTTCATCTTCACCGCCTTCGCCGGTATTGCTTTTCCCTCCGAGCCGATTCATTGCAATAGCAAGAGTTGTATGTGCTTCCCATGAAATGGAACCAAAAGACATAGCACCTGTGGCGAATCTTTTATAAATATTTTCTGCAGGTTCTACTTCATCAATTGAAATGGAAGGTCGTAATTTTTTAAACTGAAATAAACTTCTTAACGTGGCAGCTTTTTCACTTTGATCGTTAACTGCTTTTGTATATTTCTTGAAAATTTTATAATCATTCATTCTAGTTGAATGCTGCAACAAATGAATGGTTGTGGGATTGAATAAATGAAATTCTCCTTTCCGGCGCCATTTATATAGCCCGCCAACAGTCAAACGATCGAATGGAACTTCTTTTTTACTGAATGCGAAAGAATGTTTTACCAAAGTTTCTTTTGCAATTTCATCCAACCCCATCCCTTCTATCCTTGAAGTAGCACCAACAAAATATTTATCAATGACTGATTGATTGATTCCTAATATTTCAAAGATCTGGGCTCCCTGGTAAGATTGGAAAGTGGAGATGCCCATTTTTGAAAATACCTTCAGTAAACCGTCATTTATTGCTTTTTTATAATTTTTCTTCAGTGCATTTGAATCTAGTTCAGTTCCCAGTTTTCCCTGCAGCCTTAAGTCACGAATTGTAGAAAGGGCCAGATATGGATTGATAGCAGTTGCGCCAAAACCAATCAGGCAGGCAAAATGATGCACTTCCCAAACATCACCGGCTTCTATGATCAACCCGACTTGTCCACGTAAGCCTTTTTTAATAAGGTGATGATGAACGGCAGAACAAGCAAGTAAGGAAGGAATTGCAGCATGTTCCGAATCAATTGCGCGATCTGATAAAATCAACACTTCAAAACCATCTTCTACTGCTTCAGCAGCATGGCGGCAAAGCCGCTCAATTCCTTTTTGCAAAGAACCAGGTTTGCCATCTGCCATAAAATAAGTTTGCAACGTATGCGCCTGGAAAATTCCAGTATCAATACTCCTGATTTTTTCCAATTCTGTGTTTGAAAGAACGGGATGACGTAAGGCAACAGTATGACAAGACAAAGGATCGTCTTCCAGTAAATTTCCATTGTTACCAACGAAAGTTGCAAGCGACATCACCAGCCTTTCCCTGATCGGATCGATAGGCGGATTGGTAACCTGGGCAAAAAGTTGTTTGAAATAACTGCTCAGATGTTGTGGTTCATCACTCAAAACAGCCAACGGAACATCACTTCCCATAGAGCCAATTGGCTCTTTTCCTGACAGAGCCATTGGAGAAATAATTAATTCCAAATCTTCTGTAGAATAGCCGAAAGCTTTTTGATATTTGAAAATCTGATCATGTTCCAAATGAGTAAACATGACTCTCGGAGGCGGAAGTTCTTCCAGGCGTATCTTGTATTTGTTCAGCCATTCTGCAAATGGTTTTTGAGAACAAATATTTTGCTTAATCTCTTCATCAGAAATAATTCGGCCTTCCTCAAGGTTTACCACAAACATTTTTCCTGGTTGCAACCTTCCTTTTTCTTTTATCAGTTTTGGATCAACCGGAAGTACGCCTGTTTCGGAAGCCATGATGACTCTGTCATCTGTTGTGATGCAATATCTTGAAGGACGCAAACCATTTCTATCCAATGTAGCTCCAACAATTTTCCCATCAGTGAAAGAAATAGAAGCAGGTCCGTCCCACGGTTCCATGAAAGAAGCATGAAATTCATAAAACGCTTTTTTCACTGGATCCATTTGTTCATTTCCATCCCACGCTTCCGGAATAAGCATCATCATCACATGAGGTAATGAGCGTCCACATAAAGTGAGCAGTTCAATCATGTTGTCCAGGCAAGCGGAATCAGATTGATTTTCTGAAACAATTGGCAATAGCATTTCCATTTCTTCTTTAGTGAAGAATTGCGACATAAAATTCTTTTCGCTCGTACGAAGCCAATTTAGATTTCCCTGCAAAGTATTGATCTCGCCGTTGTGGGCAATATAACGAAATGGCTGCGCCAGTTTCCACGAAGGAAAAGTGTTAGTGGCGAAACGGGAATGAATTAATCCAAAAGCTGAAACAATTTTTTTATTGCTCAAATCAGGGAAATATCCGCGAACCTGGCCGCTTGTAAGCTGGCCTTTATAAATTATCGTTTTGTAGGAAAGGGAAGCTACATAAAACCCGATAGCATCTTTTTTTACTGTGTTATTAATCGTTTTTGTAGCATAATTTCTTAAAACAAATAATTTTCTTTCAAACTCATCTAAATTATTAATGTGGTCAGGACACGCAACGAAAACGTGTTCCATTTCCGGCTCAACAGACAAAGCAGATGAGCCAATTTCTTCTGTATTTACGGGCACCCGACGGTAACCCATAATTTCAAGTCCCAAAGTTTCTGCACAACGATTGAAAATATCCCGGCATTCTTCTCTCAAACGGATTTCCTTAGGAAAAAATAAAACACCAACGCCGTATTTACCGTAAGACGGAAGATGAATGTCTAGCTTTAAACATTCGTCAAAGAAAAATTCATGCGGAATCTGAATAAGAATTCCGGCACCGTCACCTGTGTTCATTTCGCAACCACATGCGCCGCGGTGCTCCATATTTTCAAGAATAGTTAATGCGTCAGAAACAATGCGATGGCTTTTGTTACTTTTGATATTCGCAACAAACCCGATTCCACACGCATCATGTTCAAATTCCGGAGAGTATAAACCTTTGTTTTCCATAATAAACCTTTTCAATATTTTCAATCTTCTCTTGCCTTAAAAATTGTGATTAGCACAATTTAGTTATAAGACAAATGCTGATGAAATTATCTTTAAAAACAGTAGAAATAAAATTAAATATGAATGAGTTCTACAACAGGCAACTTCTTTTGAAAATTCTGAAAGGCTTTATAGCAGAAGGTTTCATACGAATACAACTACAGTTTCCAACTGGGTGATCGCAAAAAGGAATGTGATTCTTTTTAAATTTTGTTTAAGGAAATCGGTTATTTTTTAAATGAAGAATAAGCGAGGTAAAGTAGCTTCTTTTCTTAAAATACCTTAAAATGAGAATCAGATTTAAAAAGAAAAAAAACAAAAAACTCACCATT
>Ga0134128_10000227_pt1 | contig 80353 bp, 52 predicted proteins | sample KB31754_FD_96462 | JGI IMG/M metagenome (GOLD analysis project Ga0134128, IMG submission 96462) | Terrestrial soil microbial communities with excess Nitrogen fertilizer from Kellogg Biological Station, Michigan, USA - KB3-175-4 | ecosystem: Environmental > Terrestrial > Soil > Unclassified ... | reverse complement strand
CTGCCGCGTTTCATTTCGCAGATCACGCGATTCTTCACGGGAATCGAGATTCACCCGGGCGCGACCATCGGACGGCGATTCTTCATCGATCACGGAATGGGCGTGGTGATCGGCGAGACTACCGAAATCGGCAATGACGTTCTGTTGTACCAGGGAGTGACGCTGGGCGGCACAGGTAACGAGAAGGGGAAAAGGCACCCGACTCTGGGCAACAACGTGGTGGTGGGAACGGGCGCGAAGGTGCTCGGCAACATTCAGATCGGCGACAACGTGAAGATCGGCGCGGGGAGCGTGGTGGTGCATCCGGTGCCGAGCCATTCGACGGTGGTCGGCATTCCCGGGCGCGTGGTGCGGGTGCGGCCGGAGGGCGGAATGCTGGAACACGGCCGCCTGCCCGATCCCGAAGGCGAAGCGATCGACGACCTGGCGAGGCGTGTCGCCGAGTTGGAAGAAATGGTGCGCGAGTTGCGGCGCGAGCAGAGCCGGATATAGCAGTCGCCGGTGGGAGCCGCCGCGCTTTACGTGACCTTCTCCCACGACCCATGCTGCCGCCAAAGAATGTGGCAAGCAATACCGGCGTGGCTGGGGAATAAGATCGGAACAGTGCAGCCGAAAACGGCCCGATTGATCCTAAGCGGTCCTAACATATGGGACGATTTTTACGCCCTGGCCCGTGGATCCACCCAGATTGCTTAGCCTTCAATTGCATGGGTACGAATAGCACGTTGAGCTCGCCTTTGAATTCTGATGCCGCACAACGGGCCGCCCGGTTCACTATACTTGTAGTGGCCCATCTTGCAACGTCCTCTCCAGCAATTCCTCAAGTCCGAATCACAGGAACCACACCGGGATCGTACCAAGTTGCTCTTACGCAGCCACCCCGAATTGCGCCGGCTTATCGGCAGGAATCCATACACTGCGCTCCTTATCCTCGGTTGTGTTTCGCTCCAGGTGAGCGTGTGCGCACTACTGAGACACTCGCCGTGGTGGATCCTGATTCTGGCCTCGTTTACCGCGGGAGCGTGCCTCAGCCATTCCTTGTGGACGATGATTCATGAGTGCTCGCATAACCTGGTATTCTCGAGGACCTACCTCAATAGTCTCGCTTCAATTGTTGCCAATTTGCCGCACCTGCTTCCCAGCGCCGTTTCTTTCCAGCGGTATCACATGAAGCACCATGCCTTTCAAGGCGTCTACGAGTTGGATGCTGACCTGCCCAATCGCTGGGAAGCCAGATTGGTCGGCAATGCGGTAATCCGCAAAGCTCTTTGGCTCTTCCTCTTTCCCGTGTTTCAAGTCACCCGGCCGGCCCGGCTGAAAGAAATCCATATGCTCGACAGATGGGTTCTCCTGAACTTTGCGGTTCAGCTCAGCTTCGATGCAGTGGTCTGTTTCTATCTGGGCCCGAGGGCCTTTGCATATCTAGCGATGTCGTTCTTATTCTCAGTTGGCCTCCATCCCTTTGGTGGCCGCTGGATCCAGGAGCACTATCTTGTAGCGCCTCCCCAGGAAACCTACAGCTACTACGGCCCGCTAAACAACATCGCGTTGAATGTCGGATACCACAACGAGCACCATGACCTTCCTTCAGTGCCCTGGAACCGCCTTCCCGAAATCAGGATGGCTGCGCCCGAAATGTACGATTCGCTCGTGTACCACACTTCGTGGAGCAGGTTGGTCATCAGGTTTCTTTTCGATCCGGGAATCTGTTTGTTCTCGCGTGTTGTCCGGCGTGAAAGGGGCTCGGTGAAGCTGGAAGCCGAGGTCAGGCCCGACATCGAGTTTTCTGAAAAGCTCTAAGCGCATTAGAGGGGTGGTCCTGCGTTTGAAGCCGGTAGCAGATGCCAAGCCGTTCCGTGCATCAAAGCGTAGTACGATTCCATACGTCTGCGTCCCGATCGAGTGAAAGCGGGTTCCTCCAAAATCGCTTGTACGATTGGAGACTAATATGACGATCACACGAACGATCACCGCCGTACGACTAATCACCTTGGGCCTGTCGCTGGCCGCCTTCGCGGGCGCAGCCGATGTCCACTTCGGACCTACCTCGCTCGCCTCGACCGAGACCGCCAGGCTCAACGCCTATTGCGACGGCTCGGTCGTGCCCGGACCGTGCCAAGTCAAGTTCGAGTTCTTTGCCGTCGATGGCAGCGTTCTGTTGGCGGAGACCATCTCGCTGGCTCCGGGGACCGCGGGCTTTGTGGATTTGCCCGCTGCCAAAGCAGGGATCGGCCGCGGCCGCGGAACCATTGACCCTTGCTGGGACATCGCCTTCGGCGGCGCCCTCGCCTCGCTCGAAATCTTCGACTCGGCGACCATGCAAACCCGCGTATTGATCAATTGGGGCGACCGCTCCATGCCGCGGTCCGGAGACGTCGACTTTGCTCCCGCCGCAATCACGCGCGGCGATACCGCCAGCCTGGGCGCATACTGTCCTGCCGCTGACGGAGGCGGCGGGGATGCATGCCGGGTGGTCTTCGAGTTCCACGATGCGGCTGGCCGCACGGTCAAACAGTCATCGGCCCTTATCGTGCCGGGGGCGAGCGCTTCTCTGAATTTGGATTGGGGCGAATCCGGCGATGTCTCCCGGCGAGTGACAGTCCGTCCCTGCATCAAAGTCGGCGACGGCGGACCCGCGGTCGCCACTCTTACTATCGTTCACGTCTCTCAGGAATTGCCGGCTGTCCAGACATACCCGGCGACCCTGGTAGGCCAGCAGCGTTGAGCCGCTAACTCTCCTGCACCGCGAGCGCAAGGGATCGGGCAGTAACAGCATCGGCCCGATCCCTTTGGGCTGCGGCCCTCCCCGCGCCTGTATGGGGTAGAGATGTTATCACTCCACCCGGAAATCACAAACCGCGTGATTCGAGAGTCACCCGCCGAGAAAACATTTATTGGCGAGCAGGCAAGAATAGCCCGGCCCACCGATGCCCTCGTCTACGCTTCGACGGGAAACCTCACGATCTCCCCCGCAAGACTCAGGGGCAGGATGGAGTCGCTTTCTTCTTTCCTAAAGGGGTTTTTTCCCGTTTGTTGCGCGTTTAATGTGGCGGGAAATCGCCAATACCCGCCAAACTCGTTGTCTTCAAAAGTCGTCGACAGTCAGCCGCGCCGCCGAGACTCTGTCCTGGTGCCGAGGTTCTCACCGTCAGCGGGCTGAATTGCAGCCCGAACGCATGGGCCAACTCCCACCGACTGGTGGTCCGCCCCAAGTTTTCTTTTTGGACGTTAAGGAGGTTTGCCGCTAGAACTCCCACTGCCAACTGAACTGCGCCTGCCTCGCATTCAGCGTCTCGATGAGGCCGCGGTAGGTTGGCAGGCCGACGTATTCGCTCACGCGCAGGGCGTTCGTGTGGTTCGTCAAGTTGTAGAAGCCGATGCCGAACAGGAAAATCCCGTGGTCCTTCCACCACACGAAGCCTTTGGTCACGCGGAGGTCGACGGCGAAGACGCCTCGCTCGTAGAAAGGGTTGCGCGCCAGACCGTCGGGCCGCGCCGAGATAGGAAACGCTCCGGTGCGGAAGAGGTCGGTGGTGGCAAGTGCGTTAACGGGGCGCGGACTGCCGGCAGTGACCACCGGGGCTAGATCGAAATGCCGCCCGATCGCCTGCAGCCACTTCACCGGCACATCGTCAAAGGGTAGTTCGAAGATGCCGCTCGCGACGACGCGGTGCGCCTGGTACTGCCGCGACCGCGACCAGTCCAGACGCGTGTTGGCGGGATTCATGGGCTGCTCGTCGAAATCGCTGGCGTCATCGCGGGCGCTCCCGCCGGTGTAGGCCACCAGATAGGTCAGATCCTTCGTGAGGCGACGGTGCAGCGTCACGCTGACGCCCTGATATCGCGATGACGAGCTCAACTCCAGCGAGTACTCGGGCGGCAGCGTGAGAGCCGCGTTGCGGATCCGTGGCAGGTGGAAGCCCGCGATGTTCATGTACTCGATCGTGACTGTGGTATCCGCATCCAGGCGGCGCTCGACACCGGCGGTGAGCTTTCGCGAGTACGTCGGCGTCGTGTCGAAGTTCGGGTCCGGCTTGTACGTCGAGATAGGCAGGAACGCCAGCGGCGCGGTTAGCGTCCCGCCCTGCGCGATCTGAAACACCCGCAGCGCGTCGGCTCCCACCGCGTACTGCTCGAACCCGGTCACCCCGCTTTTCTGGATGCCGTTGTTGAGGAAGGCGAGCGGATACCGGTCGTAAAAAAGGCCGAAGCCGGCGCGCACGACCCACCCGCTGTCTCCGCCGGGCTGCCACGCGAAGCCGAGCCGCGGCGCGATGTTGTGCGTTGCCGACCCGAACGGCGCCGGCAGCTTCTGCGCCTCATACCGGACTCCGCCCACGACCGTCACACCCGGCGCGGGACGCCACTGGTCCTGTGCCCAGATTGCGACCGGCTCGGTCGAGTACCGCGTCCGCATGTCGCCGAACGCTTGCAGGTAGACGTCGGGAGTGCCACGCGTGAAAGCGTCGACGGTCGGGAAGACGAAGACGCCCGCGGACCGGTCGGCGAGTCGCGCGTCCAGCGTGACGCGCTGCACGGAGGTGCCGAAGCCGAACTGATGCGACCCGCGAAGCCACGAGGCGGATTCAACGATTTGGAAATGGTCCTCCGTTCGCGACGCGTCGAGCACGGTCGATTGGCCGATGTCCACGACGCCCGGAATCTCCAGCAGCGCCCCGCGGGAGTTCGGCGTCAGTTCCACCGATCGCCGCGCGAACTGGAAGCGCAAGTCGTTCACCAGCGAGGGCCCGGGGACGAACTGCCAGCCGGCGGCGAACGACTGGTCCTGATTCGAGCTCGACCCGCGCGCCGACTGCTCGCTGAAGTTGTCGTCTCCGAGCACCTCGCGGCTGATCGAGGCGCGCGAGAAGGCGTAGCGCCCCATGATCTCGTGTTTCTGAGTCAAGCGGTGCGTCAGCTTCCAGGAGGTTTCAGTGGAGTTCGAGTCCGTCGGGAAGTAGCCCTCCGCGACGCGCGGAACCGCCGCCCGAGCGAACGCCGGCGTCGCGAGTGCGGCATTGATCCGCGAGGGCACCCCCGCACCCGGCACCTCGGAGAACTCTTCGCTAGCCTCGCGTTCGAGCTCGACCGTTCCCGCAAAGAACGTCCGATCGCGGCGCAACGGTCCGTTCAGCGCCGCCTCCGGCTGCCACTCGCGCCGGCTTGGCTTCGCGCTCGACTCCGCCTCGGGGTTGCGCGCTTCAATGAAGGAGTCGGACGCCCAGAGGTTCACGTCGCCGTGGTATTTGTTCGTTCCGGAGAGCGTCACGACGTTCAGGTTACCCCCCGCCGCGCCGCCGAACTCCGGCGCGACATTGGATGCCGTCACGCGGAACTCCGCCACGGCCTCCTGTCCCACGGCGACGCGGGTCGAACCCGTCGTTTCATCGCGATTGTCGAGGCCGTCTATGTCGAGGCTGTTGTTGCGAGCGCGCATCCCGGCCACGGCGAAGCCGCTGTCCGGCGTCGCGCTGCGGATCCCCGCCTTGGTGCGCATCGTATTGGAACCCGCCGCCGGCGCGACTCCCGGCGCCATCAGGACCACGCCCATGTAGCTGCGGTTCTGCGTCGGCGTTTCCTCCAGGGTCTCTCCGCTGATGCCCGTGCCCGCGGTCGGGGTGGTGGTGTCGAGCGCTTCGGGTTGCTCGGTGACGTCGATGCTCGTGCCCGCGGCCCCGAGCTTCAGTTGGATGGTCTTCTCAACGGTCTGATTGAGGCCGAGATAGACCTCCTTCATTTCGGCGGTCTGAAAACCTCCCTTCGCGCAACGGATCGTATAAGAGCCGATCGTCAGACCCGTCATCCGGTACCGGCCGTCAGCGCCTGTCTGTACCGTGCGCGCCGCCGAGGTCGCATCCGACACCGCCGTGATCGTCGCCTCGGGGACCGCCGCTCCCGTCGGGTCGACGACGACTCCCTGGATCGAAGATTGGGCAAATGCCGCGCCGGAGATGAGAAAGAGTGCAATCAGCCGAGTCATTGTCTTCTACGATATCAGCCTCCAATACGCTTTCTTTGACGTTTGCCGCTGGGACGAAAACTCACTTCAAGTGCGCGAGCGCGCCTCGTTTCTCATGCTCGCCGCTAAACTCCTTGCTTTCGGCTACAGCGGCGTCCGACAATTGACCATCTGGAGACCGAACCATATGCGGAAGATTTGGGAAACGGCAATTCATTGCGGCTTGCGGAAGCGCTCGCCGGTGGCTGCTTCGCTACTGCTGGCAGCGATCTCGGTGCCGGCGCAAACTCCTTCTGTCGTGAAGGACGCCACGGTGTACAACCGGCCGGTGCTGCTGGTGGGCAATGACAAACTGGAAGTCGCGATCGTGAAACAGGGCGGCTCAATGCTCCGCATACAGATTCAGGGCGATCCGCAGGGCATCAGCCCGTTCGGTAATCCCGAACTCGTGCCCAGTGTTCCGGACAACCGCAAGCTGAACGGTCCTATGGTTGGACACTTCGTCTGTGTCGACGGGTTCGGGCCGCCGAGTAAGGAGGAGGCCGCGGCCGGGCTCGCGATGCATGGCGAAGCGTACCTACAGCCGTGGAAGCTGGTGAGCGCTGAAAAGCAGGACGGTGTCGCAACCGTGAAGTTCACCGTGGACCTGCCGAAGTTTCAGGAGACCTTCGCGCGCTCACTGCAGATGGTCGACGGCGAGAACGTCATCTATGTGGACAGCGAACTCACCAGCAACACGGCGTTCGATCGCACCGCCAACTGGGGCGAGCACCCCTTTCTGTTTCCACCGTTCGTGGAGCGCGGGAATACCGTGGTGGACGTCTCGGGCGTACGTTCCAAGACCCGTACGTATCCGGCGAATACGCGTCCGGGCACGCTTCTCAAACAATCGCAGGATTTCACCTGGCCTAAGGCGCCGGGGGCCGGAGGAGCTGATTTCGACGTGCGGGAGACTCCGACGGAGTTGAACGGAATGGGGCACACGACTACCTTGATGGACCCGTCCCACCCGCTCGCGTGGGTGACGGTCTTGAATAAAGCGCGTCATTACCTGTTGGGATACGTCTTTCGCCGCGAAGAGTATCCGTGGGTTCAGAACTATATGCAATACTCCGGCAGCGGCTGGATCGGGCGCGGCGTGGAATTCGCCACGCAACCGTTCGATTTGTCGCACCGTGACATGGTGGAGCTGAACCGCATGTTCGATACCCCGGTGTATCGCTGGCTGCCCGCGAAATCGAAAATCGGCACGCGCTTTCTCTTGTTTTATGCGAAGAGCCCGGAGGGTATGACGCGGGTGGACGACGTCCGCCTGGAGAACGGGAAGCTGATTGTGGAAGACCGGGCATCCGGGAAGACGATGACGTTAGCGGCGTCGCGGCCTTTGTAATTCCGCCCCACCCTCGAAGCCTTCGGTGCGGTCCCTGAGCGGTGACCGCCGCGTGTGCCGCCGGTGGCTACATCGAACCCTTCACACACAGCGTGCTGCCGATGGGTTGTCCGCCGCCGACGCTCACTTCCACCCGGGATGGCGGCAGGTCGGCGGCTGTTAAGGTGAACTTCACCTGGCGGGTTTCGCCGGGTCTGAGGTGAATCCGCTGAAATCCGCGCAGATTCCGAATTGGCGCGTCAGCATCGGCGCCGCCGCCAAGGTAGAGCTGAACCACTTCGTCACCCTCGCGCGAGGAAGTGTTTTTCACCGTGGCGCCGATCTCAGCGCCGCGAGCAGTGCGTTTCGCGCTCAGGCCGGAGTACGCAAAGTCCGAATAGCTCAGCCCATAGCCGAACGGGTAGAGCGGCTCGCCTTTGAAGTATCGGTAGGTGCGATTTTTCATCGAATAGTCGGTGAACTCGGGTACCTGGTCGAGGCTCTTGTAGAACGTAACTGGAAGGCGGCCCGCCGGATTGTTGATGCCAGAGAGTGTCTCGGCGATGGCCGAGCCGGCTTCCTCTCCGCCGTACCAGGCCGAAAGCACCGCCGTCGCTCCTGCCGCGGCGGAATTGATGGCGACAGCGCTGCCGCTGGTCAGGACCACCACCACCGGCTTGCCGGAAGCGATCATAGCCTTAACCAGCCCTTCCTGCGGTTCCGGAAGATCGATCGCGCTACGATCGTGACCTTCGCCCTCCTGCGATCCGTTCAGGCCGATAAACACCAGCGCTACGTCGGACGCCTTCGCTAGTTTTTCGGCTTGCGACAGCAGCACGGGCGCCGGTGGAATCCAATTCAATTCCGCCCCGCCGCCGCGGCCGTTCTGCGTGTACTCCACCTTGATGGTGTAGCTGTGGCCGCCTTCGAGTTGCACCGGTGCCGGGCCGCGCCGGCCGCCGAATCCCTGTCCTTGCCCCGGACCTAAACCGGCGGGACGAGCGCCCCCGCGTCCGCCGGAGTTGACCTCTTTGCCGTCCAGGAACAGGGTGATCTTCCCGTCGCGGTTCCATTGTCCGGTGCGTGCGGAAATCACGTAATCGCCCGACGCGGGTGGAACCAGCGTGCCGGTCCAGCGGATGGAGTACTTGTCGCCATGGAAGGCTTTCACCACGGCAGGCTCCTCGGTGTTCGCATCGAAGTAGATGCGCGGGTCAATGCGCCGCAGCGCCGGCTCGCCGCGGAAATCCGCGTTGTCGAAGTACTCGGCCTGGAGGCCCTCTCCTTTGCCGTCCGGCGGCGAAAGGAAGCTGGCGTCGACCAGCGCCGGCGTGTTCACCGTGTAAGTGGCGCCCAGCGCGTATTGCACCTTCGCCTTGGCGAACTGCTGTTTGATGCCTTCGAGTGGAGTGACCTGCCTGGAGGAAATTCCGTTATAGTTGCCCAGCAGGCCGACCGGGTCGTTTGCTGAAGGTCCGACCACCGCGATCCTGGTAACAGTGGACTTGAGCGGCAGAAAACCGCCCTCATTTTTCAGCAGCACGATCGACTCGCGCTCGGCCTGACGCGCCAGTTGGCGGTGGACCGCGGAATCGTTCTCCGAGTAGGGAATCTTCGTGTACGGTACGCGCTCCGCTGGATCGAACATGCCGAGGCGGATACGCGCTTCGAACACCCGCTCGGCGGCCCGCGTGATCTCTGCTTCCGGGATGGCGCCGGCCTTTACTTCGTTGACGAGCGTCGCGTACTCTCCGCCGCACGTCAGATCGGTACCCGCCTTCACGGCCGCCACGGACGCGGCGCCCTGCGTGGGCGAGTATTTGTGACTGCGAAAAATGTCGCCTATCGCGCCGCAATCGCTGACCACAAATCCCTGGAAACCCCACTCCTCCCGCAGCCGTTTTTCGAGCAAGTCCGTGTTGGCGCATCCCGGCACCCCATCCACGGAGTTATAAACGCACATCACGGAATCCGCCTTGCCTTCGGTCACGGCGGCTTTAAACGCCGGCAAATAGGTATTCACCAGGTCGTACTCGCTGGGCTTCGCGTCGAACGTGTGGCGCAAAGGTTCCGGCCCGCTGTGCACGGCGAAGTGCTTGGGAGTCGCGACGACTTTCAAGTAGTGCGGATCGTCACCCTGTAAGCCCTTCACGAATGCCACTCCCATTCGGCCGGTCAGGAATGGATCTTCACCGTAAGTCTCCTGCCCGCGTCCCCAGCGCGGATCGCGGAAGATGTTGAGGTTCGGCGACCAGTAGGTCAGCCAGGCGATACGGCCGGGAGAGTTCCCTGGTGGCACTTCGGGGATGGGCGGGCGGCGTTGCGCCTCGTGGTACTTGGCTCGCGCCTCAGTGGAGATCGCATCCGCCACGCGATGGACCAACTCCGGGTCAAAGCTCGCGCCCATGCCGATAGGCTCGGGGAAGACTGTCGCGCGGCCGGAGGCGACGCCGTGCAGAGCTTCATTCCAATAGTTGAAGACGCCAACGCCGAGGCGTGGAATCGCCGGAGCGCTATTCTGCATTTGGAGCACTTTCTCTTCCAGCGTCATCCGCGAGACCAGGTCGGCCGCGCGCTGTGAGGGCGGCAGATTCGGGTTCATGTAGGGTGCGTTAGCCGGCGCTTGCGCAAACGAAGAAATGCTCCAAGTCAGAAAAGCGAAAGCGAATCTAGCGGTTCTCACGTCTATCCTCCACGCCGGGCGCCTTGCCCGGATGCGCGAAATAAACGCCGATGGTAACGCCTTCATCGCGGTCCCGCAAGCTGCACTGGCCGGTTGCACTCCGGCGACGGTCCACAGCGCCGCGCAAGCAGGCCTTCATCCGCTGGGCGCGCGATGGGGTTCAGGAGCACAGGTAGTGGACGTCGGGGGTCGCAGATACTCGCGCAGAGAACCTCTTCCGCAAGCAAAACGGCTAGCACTGCCCGGAGCGCAAAGCCGCAACCCGGTCAAGCGGTCGAGAGCGCCAACGGCGCACCAGGAGAATCGCTCCGCGGAATATCTTTCATCGCGTGGGCGCGGCCTCTACCGGTCTTTGGAGTTGTTTATACTGACTGAGTGCAACGACGGTTTCTCATTGTGCACGCCAGAAGGGAGGGAAAACCGCGTTCGATGGCCTCCTTCCTGCTCGGGTGCTTCTTCTTCGCCGCCCTCACCGCTCATGCGGCTTCGCCGTTTCCAGGCGCCGCCGCATTCGTTCAGAAGAACTGCGCCGGCTGCCACAGTTCCTCCGCCCCGGCTGCGCGACTCGATCTCACCAAACTCGACTACGACCCTGCCAACGCGGACAACTTCGCCATCTGGGTAAAAATCTACGACCGCGTATCGGCCGGCGAGATGCCGCCCAAGCCTCTCCCACGGCCGCCCGCTGAATCGCTGACGCCGTTCGTGAACGGCCTCAGCGCGGCACTGACCGCCTACGAACGCGGCGTCGTCGCCGAGCGGGGCCGGGCCGGGCTGCGCCGCCTCAACTCCTACGAATATGAGAACGCGGTGCGCGATCTCCTCAATGTTCCGTGGGTCCAGATCAAATCGAAATTGCCGCAGGATGGCGAAGCGTGGCGCTTTAACAAAATCGGTACCGCGCTCGATGTCTCGCACGTTCAGCTCACTCGATACATGAGTTCCGCCGACCTCGCCCTTCGTGAAGCCATGGCCGCGCGACTCGTCCAGCCGCCTACGACTACCACTCGTGTTTACGCGCGCCAGGAGCCCTCGATGCGAAACTATCGGCCGCGGGAAGGGAATACCCGCAACGACCGTTTGAGCTTTCCAGTCCTCGATTCCCACGCGCAACCGGATGTTCGCGCCGGCCGCAGCCCCAATTCGAGTCCTGAAACCAAAGAGCGCGAGGCCGTGGGCCGTGTCTCCAGCATCTTCTCCGATGCCGGCGGATTCAGTTGGAGCAGCTTTCGCGTTCCTGCTGCCGGCGGGTACCGAATTCGCGTGAAGGGCTACTCCATTTGGGTCAGCGGCGGAGCCATCGACCATTGGACCTACACGGGATTCGGGCCTGAAAAGGTGGCGTACCTGTACCCGACCACCTACCACCGGCCGAATTCAGACGAAGTCTGGCCCGGCCGTCGCAACGAACCGATCGGTGTCTACGCCCAAAGCTCCGGCCAGTCCCGTCCTTTAGCCGCATTCGACTTCACGCCCGAACCCTCCGTGCAGGAGGTGGAGGTCCTTCTCAGCCCGAACGAAGTGATCCAGACCGATCCCATGCGTCTCTTCCGAACCCGTGTCAACGGGAGCGAGGAAGCCTATGTAAACCCGCTGGCTCAGCCGGACGGAATGCCGGGCGTGGCTTTCCAGTGGGTGGAAGTCGAAGGACCGCTGCCCGACCCCAACGCCGCGGCCGGCTATCGCCTCATGTTCGGCGACCTGCCGATGCGCCGCGTCGAAAAAGGTGAAGAGGGCGGCGTCAGTGTCGCGACCGTTGCTCCTCCACCGCCACCCGGGCAGGGGTTCGGATTCGGCGGGGGAGGCCGCGGCCGCTTTGCGCGAACCCAGGAGGTCCCTGTTCAGGTGGTGAGCGAGCATCCGCGCGAAGACGCCGAACGGCTGATTCGTGGATTCCTGGCGCATGCCTACCGGCGGCCTGTTGAGGAAGCGGACGCGAAACGGTTCCTCGCGCTCTTCAGCCAGCAATTCGAACTACGTCACGATTTTACGAAGTCGCTGATCTCCACTTATACTGCGATTCTCTGCTCGCCCCGCTATTTATATGTGCAAGAGAAGCCCGGCAGGCTCGACGATTACGCCCTCGCCACCCGTCTCGCCCTCTTCCTCTGGAATGGGCCTCCCGACGACGAACTCCGCGCACTGGCGGCACAAGGCCGGCTCGGCAAGCCCGAGGTCCTCAAAGCGCAGACCGATCGCCTTTTGAACGACCCGAAATCCCGCCGCTTCATCGATGCGTTCACCGACTATTGGCTCGACCTCCGCAAAATCGACGATACCTCGCCCTCCACTACCCTCTATAACGACTACGAACTCGACGATCCTCTCAAACTCGCCGCCGTCGAAGAGACGCGTCTCTTCGTGGAGGAACTCTTCAAGCGCAACCTCCCTGCCCGCACCGTCGTCGATTCCGACTTCACGTTCCTCAATGAACGTTTGGCGAACCATTACGGAATTGCGGGCGTCACGGGAGCCGCTATGCGCAAAGTGACCCTGCCGAAAGACTCCGTCCGCGGTGGACTGATGACGCAGGCAAGCGTGCTGAAAGTGACCGCCAACGGCACGACGACCTCGCCTGTTCTGCGCGGCGTTTGGATCATCGAACGCATCCTCGGCTACCGCATCACGCAGCCCGCAGGCGTGCCCGCCATCGAACCGGATATCCGCGGCGCCGTGACCATCCGCCAGCAACTGGACAAGCACCGCGCCGATCCCACCTGCAATTCGTGCCATCGCACGATTGACCCTTCGGGGTTTGCGCTGGAGAGCTTCGACGTGATGGGCGGCTGGCGCGATCGCTATCGCGCTTATGCCGAGAATGTGAAGCCCAAACCGGGCATCGGCCTTTCGGGCCAGCCATTCGCCTTTCACTACGGGCTCCCGGTCGATTCCGCGGGCGTGCTCGCGGACGGCCGCAGCTTCAAGGACATCCGCGAATTCAAGCGGCTCCTGCTCGCTCACGATGAGCAGACGGTCGCGCGCAATCTTGTGGGCCAGCTTACCACCTATGGCACTGGAGCGCCTGTCGGCTTCTCGGATCGCAAACAGGTGCAGGAGATCCTCGATAGGACCCGCGGCTCAGGGTACGGAGTCCGCGATATTGTCCACGGGATCGTTGACAGCGAAATGTTCCGTAACAAATGAACGGAGGCAGACTTATGTTGAGAAGCAATGCCATATCCCGCCGCACGATGCTGCGCGGCGCCGGAGTTGGCCTGGCGCTACCACTCTTGAACGTGATGACGGGTGCCCGCGCGCGGGCGCAGTCCACCGCGGCGCCACGGCGCTTGCTTGCGGTCTGCAACAACCTGGGGCTGCTGCCGGAGGAGTTCTTCCCGTCAGGCGCAGGCCCCGACTACACTCCCTCCAATTATCTGAAGATCCTTCAGGATTATAGGAAAGACTTCACTGTCTTCTCCGGCGTTTCACACCCCAACGTGGACGGCGGTCACCCGTCCGACATCAGCTTCTTGACGGCGGCGCCGCACCCGGCCAGCAGTTCCTTCCGCAACACCATCTCGCTCGACCAATACATCGGCGAACGCATCGGAAATCAGACGCGATTCCCCTCCCTCACTCTGGCCGTCAACACCGGAGCGCGTTCCCTTTCCTGGACCGGCAACGGCGTCGGCATCCCGCCGGAACAGAGCGCCGCCGCCGTCTTCCGCCAGATGTTCATACAGGGCAGCCCCAAAGAGGTGGAGGCCAAGATGGCGGAACTCGATACCGGCCGGTCGATTCTGGATGCCGTGGCGGATCAGGTGAAGGGGCTGGAATCCAGCGTAGGCGCAGCCGACCGCGCACGGCTCGACCAGTATTTCACCAGCGTTCGCGACCTCGAAAACCGCTTGCAGGAATCGAAGGGCTGGGAGCGGAAACCCAAGCCGGTGGTGAAGGAGCCGGAACCGCAGGATCCTGCCAGCCCAGCGCAGTATATGGCGAAGGTCGCCAATATGTACCAGTTGGCGCGCCTCGCGTTTGAAACCGATTCGACCCGCAGCATCACGCTGATGCTCGATAGCGTTGCCACCCCGGTAGTGGAGATCAAAGGCGCGACCATCAGCGACGGCTATCACAATCTCTCCCATCACGGAAAAGCGGAAGCGAAGTTGGCGCAACTCCGCATCATCGACCATGGGCACATGCAACTACTGGCCGACCTTTTCAAGGGGCTCAAAGCCGTCCAGGAGAACGGTGACACGCTCCTGGATCGAGCGATGGTGCTCTACGGATCCAACCTCGGCGATGCCAACGCGCACTCCACCACCAACATGCCGGTGCTACTGGCGGGCGGCGGTTTCCGGCACGCGGGCCACATCGCCTTCGATCGCAACCAGAACTATCCGCTGCCCAATCTGTTCGTCTCCATCCTGCAGCGCATGGGCGTCGAAACCGGCCGCTTTGCCTCTTCCACGGGCACAATGTCGGGCCTGGAGATGGCTAAAGGATGATCCGCGTCACGGCCGTACGCGTTGCCGCGCTGCTTGGCGCTCTGGGCTGCGCATGGTCAGCCGGACCGGTAGTGGTGGACTTTGAGAAGACCGTTCCTCTGCTCGCCGATGGCAATGCGAACCGCATTCCACGGTGGGATGAAAACGGCGTGGTGTTCACGCTCGCGCACGAACCGCAGCACACGAAGGGTAAGGGCCTGCTGCTGTTCTTTACCCACCTGCCGGACGGCCGCAAGGGGATAGCCTCTGCCATGGCGACCGAATCCATTCCGGTCCGCGCCACGTTTCCGATGCCGGTCTCGTCCGTCACGGTCTCGTTTTGGGGCTCGACCGCGACTCCTGCCGTGCTCGAGGCGTTCGACGCCGATGGCAAGGTGGTCGACCGTGCCGCGCTCGAATCCGTTCCGCGACGCAAGGCGCCAGGCGATCCGGCGCCGACCTTCACCATGACCGTCAAGGCCGGCCGCATCGCCTACATCCAATTCTCGGGTCCGAGAGAAGGCGAATTCCTGGCGGCGGACGAGGTCCGCTTTACGCCCGCCGCGGATACAAAATAGCGGTCCGCACCTCTACCGGCTCAGAACGTAAACCTCCCCACCACCAGCATATTCCTGGCCGTTCCGGCCGCGATGTTGTTGACGTTCATGAAGCCGAAACCGCCGGTGAGAAGGCCGTTCTGATTGAAGTTCGGGTTCGTTATCGGATTTCCGACGCCGATGTTCGGGAAGACAATGCGGTTGAATGGATTGTACATCTCCATGCGCATTTCGAAGAACCGGGCGCCGTCACTAGAGAGCACGAATCGCCGGCCCAAACCGATATCCTCCTGGGGCGTTCGGCGCTGGCGGAAATCCGTGTAGCGCGGCGCGCCGCAACCGAAGGTGGCAGTGGGGCCGCATTCCGTCCAGGCGGCAGGGTTGAGGATAAGCTGCTTCGTCGGGTCGATCTTGCCGTTCGGGTCCACCAGGTAAAGCGGTTGGCCGGGAACGCGGGCCATGTACTGCGTCGAAGCGCCGGCCAGGTACGTGCCGAGATTGTCATTGGAGGTCGGCGCAGTGATCAATGCGCCGCTCTGATAGCGCAGCACTGCACTCACCTGCCAGTCGCTGAAGATCTGCCGCGTGATCCTGTTGCCGCCGAGCAGTCCGGACCTCAAATGCGGCGTCTGATAGATGAGATTCACCGAAAGCGCCTGAGGGATGCTGTTGACGTCGAGCGCCTTTTGCGTCGCCAAATTTGTCCAGTCGTTGAATGTTCCGAGGCGCGTGATCGACTTGGCCCAGGTGTAGGTAGCCAGTGCCGTGACGTTCGACCGGAGCCTCGCGTTCAGCTTCATCTGCAGAGAGTCGTACCAGGAGTTGCCTACGGACGAGGTCGGGGTGATGGTGCCGTACTGCGGGAAGGGACGCAGGGCGTTGGTCAGCGTGGTGGTGGGAGGGAAGTTCGCGAACGGGAGTGAATAGCCGGCATTCTTCGCGGTGGCCGACCCGATCTGGGAACTCAGAAGCGTCAGGTCGGACGGTTTGGACAGGCTCAAACCATGTGCCGCAAGGATCGCAGGAGTCACTGCATTGTACGGATACAGAGCGCCCTGAAGCCACGCGCCGCGGTTGCCCACGTAGGCGGCCTCGATGGTGGTTCCGCTGAACACTTCACGCTGCAGCGCGACGTTGAACTGGCTCACGCGCGGGGGACGGCCGAGGCCCGGGTCATAAAACGTGGGAGTGTTGAGGTTACTCAGGCCCGTGATGGGGTTGTTTGTGGGAAGCGCTCCCGGCTTGTGTAGAGTCGACAAGAACAGCGACTGATCGATGGGGAGTCCTCCCTCAAGGCCGTTCGGCAGCGCGGAGGCGCCGGAGCGTGTGGCCGAGAAGGTGATGGTGTCGTATCCCGTTCCGGCGCTCGGAGACTGCGGGGCGCTGGCGGCGAAGGTGTCCGGCGCGCCAAAGAAAAAGCCCCAACCGCCGCGAATAACGGTTTTTGGAGTGATCTGGTAGGCGATGCCGAGGCGCGGAGCGAACGCGTAGTTATAGCGAGTCAAAAGATTGTCGCAGTTGCAGGTGAAGGGCCCGTAGCCTTGATAGAGAACAGCTCCAGGCAAGTTGCCGGCGCTCGGATTGGGCGTGGTCGGCGAAAAGGAGCTGATCCGGTTCCGATCCTCGACGGGCGGATTCTGCAGGTCGTAACGCAGTCCCAACTCCAAAGTGAGCCTCCGCGTCACTTTCCAGTTGTCCTGCGCATATGCCCCCACCGCCCGGTCATGCCAGTTCACGCTGGTGCAGGGCGAGACAGTCACCGAGTTTGGCATCCCGAGCAGGAAACTGGCGAAGCCGAGGCCGGGAGAGCCGTTGGTGGTCGCGAGCGCCACGCCGCCGGCTCCAAAAGGTTGGCCGGTCTGAGCCCCGGAAAACGTGTAAGAGCCCCAGCCTCCCTGGCACTGGTTGAAAGCTTCCATTCGGGTGTGCATGCTGCCGCCGAACTTGTAGGTATGGGAGCCCTTCACCCAACTGAGCGACGTCGACCCAGTGAATTCGCCCGTGTCCGGCTCCTGATGGTAGTTCGATCCGAAATTGGCCGTCATGCCGCCGATGGGAGCGCCGCTCGCCGAGAAGTTTCCGAGGCCGGTCATCTGCGGAAAGCCGTCGACAATCGCGCCTGTCAGTCCGAGCTGCGTCTTCTGATCAAACGTCTGCAGTTCCGGAAACTCGAACTTGGTGACGATCGTGTTCACATAGCCCACGCCGAAATGGAGCAACTTCGACGGGCTTAACGTGCGATCCACGTTCAGGCGCGCGGTGCTCGACCGGCTTGTGTTGAACCCCGCCGTTGTAATGTTCGGAGGCAAGCCGTCGGTGCTGGTTTGGCCCGAACCTCCGACGTACGAATAGAATGCCGAGAGTTTCAGGTTCGGTGACACATTGTGGTCCAGTTTTATCGATGGCAGGTTCTGCGGCCGCGGCGTCGTTCCGGACAACTGAAAGTTCAGGGCCTGGAGACCATTGACCGGCTTTGGGAGGAATCCCAGAATCTTGAGCGCGACTGGATCGATGCGGTTTTGCGGAATCGTGTTCTGGGGGAATGGAAAGCGCGAGAAGCCGTCCGCCGCGACGTTCAACGGGTCGAAGATCTCTCCCGCGTACACCGGGTTTCCCAGTCCGTCCTTGCAAGGGCCGCCTCCGCAATTCACCTGGGCGCCAAGGTCCTTCGAGAAATCCCCGAGGCGGTCGTTCGCGTTCGGCACGGTCGTGAAGGTGCCCGAATTCGGCACCGGAAGAACTGAGCGGAAGCCTTCATAGGAGAAAAAGAAGAACGTCTTGTTGTGCCCGTTGTAGAGATGCGGAATCACCACGGGCCCTCCGAATGTTCCCCCAAAATTGTTTTGGCGGCTCGCGGCGCGCGACCCGGTGTACGGCTGGTGCGCATTCAGGTCCTCATTGGTGAACCGGTAAAAGAGTCCGCCATGGTATTGGTTCGTTCCGGATTTCGCGGTGAAATTGTAAATGCCACCCTGCGCCTGACCGAATTCGGCCGAGTAGTTCCCGGTCTGAAGGCTCACTTCCTCCAGTGCTTCCACCGATGGCTGCTGGTAAAAAAAGAAGGACGGAGTATAGAGGTTCGTGCTGTCCTGCCCGTCGACCAGTGCCTTGAATGTGGAGGTCGGCTGCCCGTTGACCGATGCTCCGCCGCCCGTGAGTCCGAGTGAATTGAAGTAGCTGGTGCCGCCGCTCATTCCCGGCAGGATCTGCGCCACGGAAAGCGGATTCCGCACCGCCTGGTTGCCGTAGAACCCGTTCGACCATTGAATCGGAAGTTCGACGAACATCTGGTTCGAAACGGTTGTAGTGATGTCGGCGCCCTCGGTTCGGATCGCCACTGTCTCCGCTTGCACGGAGATCGTCTCCGTGTTATTTCCGAGTGCCAGCACGGGGTCGACGCGAAGTGTTTGCGCAACCTCAATCGTATTGCGCAACGATTGGAACCGTTTGAATCCCGCCGCCTCAACCGTAACGTCCCACGTGCCCACCGGCAATTGCGGCAATGTAAAATTCCCCGTCGAGCTCGTGACGGTTTGCAGAATGTTGTGGGTATCGATATTCTCGGCGCTCACTCGCGCGCCGGCGACGACCGCGCCGGATGGATCTGTTACGGTACCGGTGATCGCTCCTCGATCAGCCTGGCCAAAAGCGGCGCCCAAAACGAGTGCGCAGGCGCAAAACAAGTTCCTCAGTCGCGTCATCGTTCCCCCCTTCGACAGCTACTGCTCCCTCGCGGGATGCAGTCCTCTCCCGGCAAACTATACAGGTGTCCTGCGTCAAACGCAATGCCTATTTCTTCATTTGCAACACCTGTAAAAGGTGCAGACGTAACGGATCGATCACGCACAACGTGCACGAGGGTTCCGTGGACGGACCGCGGTAGCTCGCCAGATCCATTCCGGGTAAACGATGTCTGCACCGGAGAAACGCGTCGGAGGGTGTAGCATTGGCCGAAGGAGGTTTCCAACAACGATGGCGGTTTCGCGACGAACCTTGATGCGGACGGTGCTGGCTCCGGCGGCTTTGGCTGCGGCACAGGATTTAGACATTCGCCCGACGGTTTCCAGAGTCTACCCCGGCTCCGATGGCAAGCTGGTCTACGTCCCCGATGAGCAGGGCAACGTAATCCACGACTGTTCTCATGCAGGATACGGAGGCGGGGGTGTCCCGATTCCTACCGCGCCCGTTAAGGAAACCGTGTGGCCGGTGGCCGGCGACAACACCGCCAATCTCCAGGCAGCCATCGACAAGGTCTCCGGATTGCCGCTCGACAGGAACGGCTTCCGCGGGGCCGTGCTTCTCAAGATGGGCTACTACAATATCGCGACGCCGCTGAACATCAAGGCGAGCGGCGTGGTGCTGCGCGGCGAGGGCAACGGCGATACCGGCACCATTCTCATCGGGACGGGGACCGGCCGTCCCCCCGCTCCTCCGGCAGATTCTGCCGCTGCTGCTCCTCCCGCAGGCGCCCCCCAAGGCGGACGCGGCGGAGTCGGCGCTCCCGGTGGACCGGGTGGCCGTGGTGGCGCAGGTGGGCGGGGCGGCCGCGGTGGTGGCGGCGGTTTCGGGCAGCCCACCCTCATCCGGGTCGCCGGCGCATCCGGCTGGGTGACCAAGGACGAAACCAAGCAGACGGTGACCGACGATTATGTGCCCGTCGGCGCTCGCACTTTCAAACTAGCGTCGGCACGCGGCTTCCGGCCGGGTGACACGGTGATTCTGCGGCGCATCGGAAACCAGGACTGGGTGAACGCGGTCGGCATGGGCGAGGGAGCCCGCGTTACGTGGCGTCCTTTCAACGTCGAGTGGGACCGCGTGGTGACGGACGTCCAGGGAAACACGATTACCGTGGATGCGCCTCTGACCTGCGCCATCGAGAAGAAGTGGGGTGGGGGCGAACTGGTGAAGTATGAGGACCCGGGCCGCATTGAAAAAATCGGCATCGAAAACATGCGCGGCATGTCGGAATTTAACCCGGCGGTGCGCACCAGGAATTACGGCAACATGGATCGTCCCAACTACGTCGGCGAGGAATACTACTCGGACGAGAATCACTGGAACAATTTCATCACCTTCACCAATACCAAGAACGGCTGGGTGCGCAATGCCACCGCCCTGCATTTCGTTACCAGCATGGTGGGCACGCAACCCGGCACCAAGTGGATTACGGTGCAGGATTGCGTGTCGCGCGAACCCGTTTCGCAGCGGCTCGGCGGCAGGAGGTTCATTTTTGCGCTGCGCGGCCAACTCGCTCTGGTCCAGCGCTGCCATTCCGACAAGGGACGCCACTCATTCATGATGGGGCAGCCCACGGCCAGTGGAAACGTATACCTGGATTGCACCGCCACAAACCCGTACTCCTCCAGCGAACCGCACGAGCAGTGGGCCACCGGCGGCCTCTACGACAACGTACATGCGCCCTTGACCGCGCGCTTCTGGAAGGACTTCATCATCGGATGGGCGGGCGCCAACACGGTCTTCTGGAATTGCGAAGGCAACTTCCTGGTGCAGAAGCCGCCCACAGCGCAGAATCATTCTTTCGGACACATCGGAGTCGACGCCGTCGTATTCAACCTTGCTCTGCAAGATCCCACCAAGGAAGGCGGCGACATCGAGTCTCTCGACCGGCACGTGAGTCCGCGGAGCCTGTACCTCACCCAGCTTCGCGAGCGTTTAGGCGAAGCCGCGGTGCGGAGTATCGCCGCCCCCAGCCAGCTTGCGTAAGGCACCGGGAAGGACGGCGCTCCCGCCGTCCTACTTGGCCGGCAAGGCGTACGCTACCCAGCCAAGGGGTGCGCTGCTATTCGAAGCTCCCGGACCTGTAGCCGCACCGCGCCGGCCTCGGCCGCCGCCGGCGAAACTCGCTGCCGGCACTAGCAGGTATTGCCGCCCATCCATCTCGTACATGACAAGCGAGCCGAGGAAGTTGCCGCCGAATGGCGACGACCAGAGTTGCTTGCCCGTATCGCTGTCCCAGGCGCGGACCTGGTTGTCCCCTCCGGCTCCGAACACGAGGCCGGACTCCGTAATGACCAGGCTATTGGTCGTGCCCGGAGTACCGGTGTTGTGAATGCCGCGAGCTGCCAACTCGGGATCGTCTCCGTAGGGAATGCGCCATTGAATGCCCGGCTTATTCAGGTCGTATTTGACGATGCTCGTAAATGGAGGCTTGATGCGAGTGCCCACGGTGTCGTAACCGGCGATCACCGGCCGCTCGAATTGAGTCACACCTTCCGGATAGGGAGGTGCGGCGCCGCGTCCACCGCGGCCGCCGGCAGCCCCCGGTCTGTTCCACGCCGAGCCGGACCCGGCGATGAGTTCCGGAGGCGCGCCCGACGGTACCGGCCCTCTGCCGCCCCGTCCCGGTCCAAATGCAAAGCCTCCCCGGCCGCGTCCTCCCGGGAGCGACGTCAAATACGAGACGATGCTTTCAAGGTCTTCGCCGGTGATGTGCGGCAGGGCGGGCATGCGCCCCTTGCCATTGGCCACCACCGTGCGGATCGTGTCTGCGTCGAAGCGGAACGTGCCGGCCGCAATGTTGTTGGCCGGTGAGTCGGACGCATAGACCAGGGGGACGCCCGCGTCAGTCCCGAGCCGGTCTGCTCCATGGCATCCCTGGCAGTTCTTTTCGTACACCGCCTGCCCCGGGGGTACCCCGCGCGGGCCGCCGCCACCGCGACGGCCCGCGTTGTCGCCGGGATGGACCAATCGCATGATACCGGGATTGTCGTGGGCGATGATGTAAACCGCGCCGTTGCGAGGTTCGGCCGCCGTACCGCCGAACAGCGTGCCGCCGTTGCTGGTCGGGACGTGTACCGTGTCGGTAAAGTTGATGGGGGTGAAGACGCCTTTGTTAGTCGCTGCCGCGAGGCGTTTCTTGAATGCGTCGGCCTCTGTGGGATCAAGATATGGGCTGACGTCGTCCACTGTGAAGGTGTGGCGAATATACGGCTCTGGCTTGGTCGGGATTGGTTGGGTGGGCCAACTTTGTTCGCCCGGCACTTCACTCTTCGGGAACGGCTTTTCCTCGATCGGCCAGATCGGCTCGCCGGTCGCACGATCGAGCACGTACAGCCAGCCGGTCTTGGCGGTCAGGGCGATCACATCGCGATTCTTGCCGTTGACTTTAATTGTGGTGAGCGATGGCGCTGCGCTGGGGTCGGAATCCCAGAGGTCATGGTGGACGAATTGGAAATGCCACTTGTGTTTGCCGGTGCGCGCATCGAGCGCCACCACAGCGGTGCCGAAGAGGTCGGCGCCAATGCGGTCGAGTCCGTAGAAGTCGTACGTAGGTGAGCCGAGCGGAATGAAGACCATGCCGAGCTGGGTATCCACCGTCATCTCACCCCAGTTGTTATTGCCGCCGATGTACTTGTAAGCGTCTTTGGGCCACGTATCGTAGCCGAATTCTCCGGGGTGCGGAACGGTGTGGAACGTCCAGGCGAGTTTACCGGTGAGCACATTGTACGCGCGGATATCGCCGGGCGGCGACATGTAGCCCTCTCCGGTCGCGCTACCCACAATTACGAGATCTTCGAACACTTTGCCTGGTGTGTTCGATTGGATATTGCCGATCGTCGCCGGGTCGCGCCCATCGATGCCTTCGCGGAGATCGACTACGCCGTTCGTCCCAAAGGACATGACGGACTTGCCGGTCTTGGCATCCACTTCCTGTAGCAGGCTGTTCATCGGGAAAATGAGGCGCTGGTCGCGGCCATCGGCGCTTTCCCAATACATTACGCCGCGGGTGCTCATGCCGTTCATGTTCTCGCGGACCCAGATTTCCTTGCCTGTCTTGGCATTCACCGCGACCAGCGAGCCATTCCGCCCCCGGCCATACACGGCGCCGTGAACCACGATGGGGTAGCCGCTGGCGTCGCTGTACGGGTACGTCCACGCCACCTCGAGTTTAGTCACGTTGGACTTATTGATTTGCTTTGACGCGAAATAGCGTGACGTGTCCGGGCCATTGCCATACCCCGGCCACCACTTGTCCTTAGAGGATTGCGCCGTGCCGCTGATCGCGGCGGCGATAGCAGCCACCCCCACAACTACGGGAACATACCATCGCTTCCGGGCTCTGATCTCGTGCATCCCTGGACTCCTCTGCTCCGTAGTGGAGCGAACCGCCGTAACTCTTGAAAATGAGATCAGTCTATCACACGGGGCCGCGCGGTCCCATGAACAGGGGCTGCTGTCGCGGCGGTCAGTCTGGCACGTCCCGATGCAAAAGTTCAGAACTCGAAACGCAGGGTAAGTACTTGCTGCCGGGGGCTCAAGGCCGAAGTGTACTGACCGGTCGAAGTATTGGTGTTAACGCCGGCCGCGTTGAAATTGAAGGTCGCGCCGATTGCGTTGAACTCCGCATGATTAAAGACGTTATACGCCTGCCACTTGAGTCTGATGTAGCGTCTTTCTCCCAGGGGAATGGCCTTGTCGAGCGCCATATCGAAATTCAGCGTGGTCGGCTGACGGAAAATTCCCAGCCCCGTGTTCCCAAACGAACCAGCGGGCGCCATAACGAACGCGGCAGTGTTGAAGTTGGTATAGAAGCTCTGTGTGTAAGCCCGGGGATCGGCAATCTGCTGGCATCGGGCTGTCAGTCCGGTCAGGGTGGGATCGTTGGCCGGAAACGCAGCCGTCGTAGAGCAGCTTGGCGAGAACGGGGCGCCCGATGACGCGCTGGTAATGCCGGAAAGGGTCCAGTTTCCGAACACGCCGCGCACGAGTTTTTCTCTGGTGAAGACCGGAATAGCGTACGAATAATTCACCGACAGAACGTGGCTTCGATCGGTGCTGGTCAGTCCATAGTAGTAGTGTCTTCGGTTCGGAAGCGTCACCGTTTGGCCAAGAGCAGTCGTGATTGGCTTTCCGGTGTGATACGCGTCACTGCCCGAAGTTCCCAGAGCCTTGGAAAAGGTGTACGCGGCGCCAAAGAAGAATCCGTGACTCAGCCTTCTTTGGGCGGATATCGACGCCCCGTGATAGTTCAGGTCAGAGAGGTCGTCGGTTGCGTAATTGATCGTTCCCATGCCCGGGTAGGCAGTGCGAATGAAGTTCTGGTTGATTTCACTCCCATTGAACACGTTCGCAGGGTTAGCGTACGCCTGGTAGGGAATGACATTCACATTGGTTCCCCCATTAGTAAAGCCGCCGCTGTCGGGTGCGTGCCGGTCGAAATTGCCTACATAAGCAAGTTGAATTACAGTTTGGAAACCAATCTGCCGTTGGACTGAAAAATTGACGTTGTACAGCCGCTGGGAAGGCGTGTGCTGCTCGAAGAAAGTAGCGTTGGTGGGCGAAAGGACCTGCGCCGAAGATCCTAGGCTCGATAAATTGGCGACCTGCCCATAGTAGACCACCGGAGTGAAGACCACGGGCGGCGATCCGAGACCCGGTATCTGAATCCCGGTGCGGTTGAAGAATACACCGGCCGAAGCGCGAACGGACGTTTTCCCGTCCCCGGTCGCATCCCAGGCAAACCCGAGGCGCGGTGCATAGTTGATCGCCGGGTATTGCCAATAGCTTCCCGTGTTCTTGGTCTGCATTCCGTCCACGATATTGCCTGAGCCCGGCACGACGCTTCCGACAAGGGCGTAAAACGTCTGGGCGTTGTTCAGCGGGTTCACCGCCACGAGGTTTGCCGAAGAACAAGCGCCTGTAACCGAAACGGCCACCTTGCAGCCGGGGCGGTACAGCGCGGGCGCGCTCGACGCGGAGTAAAGTTCGGGGAAGAAGTTTGAGGTAGTGCCCGAATGGTCGAACGGAGCTCCCATATGATCGAAACGCAGGCCCAGCTCCGCAGTAAACCTCTTACTGATGCGCCAGCTATCCTGTATGTAGAAATCCAGCGTGTACTGATAGCTCTTCGGAATGTAGCGATTGGTCGCCTGTTGATAAGTCTGGTAGATCCCCAGCAGCGCATTGGCATAACCATTGCCGGAATCCAACGGATTATTGGTCGTGCTCGCGAAATTAAAGGCGCCCATGTAAGTGCCTCCACCGAGCGGCTCTGACTTATGGTCCTGTTGAAAGACAGCGCCGAATTTAAACGTATGACCGTTGTAAATCTTGGTGAAGTCCTGATTCGCCGCGTTGCTGTAACCGCGGTTGTTGTACGGTATGAGGCCACCTTGCCCGCCGCCTCCGGGGTTATAGTTGGTTTGGCCCACCGTCAGGCCGCCGCCGTAAGTCTCCGCCGGCAAAAAAGGCTCGTACAAAGGAAGAGTGGCGGGAATCTCGTTGCCGCCATAAATCGTTCCCTGCGTCGGGATGGGAAACAATACGGGTGGGTTTAATGCGGCTGTTCGATAGTAGGGGGTGGAGCCTTCCGGATGGCGCCAACCATAACGCTGCGTCCCATGACTAAAGCCGCTTTCGCTGATCATCGTTGGCGAGATCGTGTAAGTAGCGTGGGCGGCCTCATTCGACTCGGGAACGAAGTTTATGTTGGCGCCCACACCAGCCGATACCGTGAACACATTTTCCGTGTCATCCCGGTCGAGTCCAAATCGGAAAAAGACGGTCAGCTTCTTGGTGACCGTTGCGTCAATCCTCGCGATCAGATCGCTGCGGTGCCGGTAGCCATTCCCGCGAAAGATGGAATTGGACGTGAACTGCTGTCCGGGCGCAGGGTTGACGTAACCATTCGGGAGAGGCAGCAGGTTGAGCATGGCCTGTCCCAGCTGGGTGATTTGAGCTTGCGGAATCACGTTGCCCGGAAACGGCACGCCCGTCAAAGGGTTGATTATAGGAATGAGCGCGCCGGTCGACCCTACTGACTTTGAGAAATCGCCAGATTTCTCCAACGCCGTCGGCTCGTTCACGGTTTGAATGGTGGCCGCCGATTTGGTTCGCGTGAACTCCTGCGAGACGAAGAAGAACAGCCGTTTCTTCTCCGTGTTGAATAATTTCGGAATGTAAAGCGGGCCGCCGAGACTGTACCCCGTTATCATGTACCGATAAATCGGCCTTGCGATGCCGCTCCGATTGTTGAAGAAGCTGTTGGCGTTCAAGTCTTCATTGCGGTGATCCCAATGACCCGTGCCATGGAAGTCCCGAGTGCCGCTCTTGGTCGTGAAATTGATCGCCCCGCCGGAGTTTCTCCCGTACTCGGCCTGAAAACCGGCTGTCGAAACACGAATTTCCGCGATCGCGTCGGGATTCGGGTTGATGTAGGTGTCGGTTCTGGCGTCGTCGTCATTGGCCATCCCGTCAAGCAGGTGCGATTGCTGGGAGGCGGCCAGGCCGTTAATCACAATGCCCGTCATGGAGTTCCACGCTTCCATGTCCCGGTTTGCATTGGTGTCGATCACGCCGGGGAGCAGGCTGATCAACTGGAAGGGATCGCGTCCCTTCAGTGTGATATTGCGAATCGCCGAGCTGTCGATTGTTTGCCCCACCTCGGCGGACGCGGTTTGTACCGGTGTCACATCGGCAGTCACACTTACGGTTTCGTTCACGCCGCCAATCTGGAGAACCATCGTCCCCAGATTTCGTTTTTCCGAAGCGGATAGCGCAATGTTATGGAGTTGGAAGCCCTTAAAGCCAGGCGCCACGATGCTGACCGTATAGTTACCCGGCAGAAGATCGGGAAACGCGAAAGCTCCCTGACTGTCGGAAACGGCGGCTCGGGTCGCCCCGGTGTCTTGGTGGGTCACGGTTATCGCTGCGCCGACGACCACGGCACGAGCGGGATCAACGATGGTTCCAAGGAGCGCACCTGACGTGGCCTGCGCGAACGCGTTCGCGGCAGCTGCTGTCGATAGAGCAAAAACGAAGAGCACTTTCACGGTTCGCATAAACTCCCCTCCGGTATGGCTTCCCGTAACGCCTGCTTTTCGGTCATCGCGCAACAATGTTCGCGATATGCGGATCGACAATATCAGAATCGGACGCGGTTTCCAAAGGGAATAGCGACAAGGCAGCATCGAACTATGCGCATCTGCACAGTTTGTGCCACGCTCGCTCGGGACAGTTCTCCCGTGACTGTTTTTCTAGTGCGCGAGTTCGTTGTTCAGCTTCTCCGTATAGAGCTCGCAAATTTCGCGCCTCAGCCCTTCCTTGGAGACGGGGCCGGTGTTGCTGAAATCGAGATAAGCGCGGGCGGACGCGTCGAAGCGGGGCCATCGCGGCAGTTTCCCGCCATTGGGGTCGCCGGTCTTCGCGAAGTTCGTCCAGTACTCTTGCATGGCAGCGGAGATGGAGCGGTCGGTGTCGTTGTACGCCGGCGCGGTGAGTGTCCCGAAGACGAAGGCGACCTCGCTTCCGTGCGCCGCCCCTTGCGCTTCTTTCCCGGGCACCGAACGCGAGAACTGAAACTGATAGCCTGCATTCCCCGCATTGGTGTGCCACACCAATTCGGCAACCGATCCGCATCGGAACTGCGAATCCGTGGCCCATTGAGCCATCGCCGGACCGAGTTCAGGATCCGGCTTTGGGTCTGCCGCGCCGCTCAACCCATAGAGCGTCACGGCACGCGCGCCCAGTGCGCCGTATTGCTTTTCGATCTCCTGCCGAATGTCGCCCGACATGGGAAAAAAGGGCCGCTGCAGTTCCTGCGAGTTGCTGCCCAAGAGCAAGCTCACGCGATGCTCTTTGCCACTCGCGAAGACCTTCATCGGCGACTCCGGAAAGACCCAGCCATCCACCGCGACGCCTAATGCCGGGCCCAGGAACGCGAGTCCCTGGCCGGTGGCCTTTTGGAGCTCCGCGCTGGAGAGCGCGCGAAGCTTTTCCAAGACCGGGCTACCAGTGACGCTCAAGCCGGCTGCGACTTGTTCCCCTTTCTTCTCCCATTCGGCGAGCGCCGGCGTAGCCACTACCGGACCGCTCTCGCCGATCACGCGCTGGAACAGGCCCTTACTCAAGGGTGTCGCCGCCAGCAGGTTTACGTCGAGCGAGCCAGCCGATTCCCCGAAGATCGTGACATTCCCGGGGTCGCCGCCGAACTTCGCGATATTGTTGTGGACCCAGCGCAAGGCCTGAATTTGATCCAGCAGTCCGTAGTTTCCGGAAACGTGATGCGGCGATTCGCGGGTGAGTTCGGGATGCGCGAGGAAACCGAAAACGCCCAGCCTGTAATTTATCGATACCAGGACGATGCCCCGGCGTGCGAGGCTCTCGCCGTCGAAAATCGGCTCCGACGATGCACCGGCGAAATTACCGCCGCCATGGATCCATAGCATCACCGCGGCGCCGCTTTTCGCAGGCCACTGCGGTGTCCAAACATTCAAGTACAGGCAATCCTCGCTGCTGTTGGCGGCGAGCTTGCCGCTCTGAACGCAAGCCGGGCCGAAGGCAGTGGCGTCGCGAACGCCAGTCCAAGCCTTTACCGCGGCCGGCTCTCGCCAGCGCAGAGAGCTCGTCGGCGGTTGCGCAAAAGGAATGCCCTTGAAAACGGCTCCGCCATACTCCGCGCGTGTGCCGCGAATCTGCCCGCCGGTAACAGAAACCACTTGGCCGCGGCCGACAGTGCAGGACAGCAGTATGGAAATGAGGACCATCCGATTCATCGGAAGCCTACCTCACAAGGCTCTGTTCTTTGTATCACCACACGTTCACGAGCGGTGAAATCTCTCTGCCGCAAAGCGTTCTGGGATAAAATCTACAGAACGCACAGCTTCAACACCAGGGAGCACGATTTCGATGAAATATACCGTGACAGCGGCGCTGGGCCTCATCGTGATGGCGCAATGTCTATTCGCCCAACCGTCGGGCGCCCCGGCCCGGACCTTTGGCAACCAATGCACCATCTGTCATGGGGGAGACGGCAACGGGACGGATCGGGCGCCAGGCATCCTGGCGTTCGTCAGGACGCACTCCGATGCGGAGCTCTCCGCGTTCTTGCGCAGCGGACGGCCTGATCGCGGGATGCCGAAATTCGATTGGCCTGAACCTGAGTTGCAGGCTCTGACTGCGAGCCTGCGCGGATTGGTGGGCGGCAGCGCTGCCGCCGCCGGAGGTCCCGGCCGTGGTGGACGCGGTGGTCGTGGGGGCCGCGGCTTCCCAACCTTCCAGCCGCAGCCCGCGACGCTGAAAATGCAGGACGGCAGCACTCTTGCGGGCCTGCTCACCAGTTCCAGCCACTTCAGCGCAACCGTACAGACTCCCGACGGCAAAGTTCACCTGCTGGCGCGCAACGGCGACACGTACTCGGAGAAGCCGATCGCACCGAAACGCGACTGGACGAGCTACGACGGCGGAGACAGCGGTAACCGTTATAGTCCGCTCGACCAGATCAATCCGTCCAACGTGAAGCATCTGGCGCCCGCCTGGGTTTCCCCGGTTCCCGGCGCGCCACGCCTGGAAGTGACTCCCGTGGTGATGGACGGCGTCATGTACATCACCACGACCAACGATGCGTATGCCCTGGACGCCACTACGGGCCGCCAGATCTGGGCATTCCGCACGCCTCGGACTTCCGGGATCATCAGCGAAGCGGGCGGCGGGGCGAACCGCGGCGCAGCGATTTCCGGTGACCGCGTCTTTATGGTGACGGACAACGCGCACCTGCTGGCCCTGGACCGGCTCACCGGCCGTAAGGTGTGGGACGCGACCATGGGAGACGTCGCGGAAGGGTATAGCGCGACCGCCGCGCCTCTGGTCGTCGGCGACCTCGTGCTCTCCGGCATTGCCGGCGGCGAAGAAGGCGCCCGCGGGTTTGTGGACGCCTACAAGGTTTCGAATGGCGAGCGCGCATGGCGCTTCTGGACGGTCCCGGCGCGCGGCGAGAAGGGTTCGGAGACGTGGATCGGCAAAGCCATCGATCATGCTTGCGGCGCCACCTGGCTCACGGGGACGTACGATGCGGGATTGGGGTTGACCTATTGGACGGTCGGCAATCCCTGTCCTGATTTCAACGGCGACGAGCGCAAGGGCGACAACCTCTGGACGAACAGCGTGGTGGCGCTCGACGTGAAGACCGGCGCCATGAAATGGTATTTCCAATTCACCCCGCACGATACGCACGATTGGGACGCGAACGAGCCGCTCATCCTGTTGGACGAGGAGTGGGAGGGACACCCGCGCAAGTTGATGGTCCATGCCGATGTGAACGGGTTCTTCTTCGTTCTGGACCGCGCCGACGGCAAATTGCTTCTGGCGAATCCCATGGGCAAGCAGGATTGGAACTCCGGATACGGCAAGGACGGACGTCCGAGCATCAACGCCAATTTCGAGAGCACGCCGGAGGGATCGATGGTATGCGCGACCGGAGCGGCGAAATGGGCATCCGCGGCGCTGGATCCGGCGTCCAAATGGATGTTCGTGCGAGTTTCGGAAGGCTGCTCGGCGCCGCGCAAGGATCCCACGCCGCCGCAGATGGGCCAGCGGTTCTATGGCGGGTCGTTTGGCGGGCGCGGACCCGGCGGAGGGAGCTTCGTCCACGCGATCGATATTCACACCGGCGCCACGAAATGGCAGTATTCGCTCGTGGGCGGCGGTTTCGGCGGCACGGGCACGCTGGCCACGGCCGGCAAGCTGGTCTTCCTAGGGGAAGCAGGCGGCACGTTTACGGCATTGGACGAGACGAGCGGAGCGCCGCTCTGGCACTTCGAGACGGGTCAGAACTGGCGCGCGTCGCCGATGACTTATATGGTGGGCGGGCGGCAGTATATTGCGCTCGCCGGAGATGGCGGCATCTTCAGTTTTGCGCTGAGCCAGTAGGTTTACGCCCTTCGGCAGAAAGTAAGCGATCAGTTCTCCGCCTCCGAGCGGCCCGGTGGCGTCACGGCGAGCACGATGTACTGCTTGCCGTTGTACATGTAGGTCATGGGCGAGCCAGTCTCTTTGCCCGGCATATTAATCTCGCCCGGAATGTCGGCGCCAGTGTCCTTGTCGTAAGCGCGAAGTAGCGCCACCTGCTCGCCTTTGGCGTTCGTGTGGACTCCGCCTTCACCGGCGATCAGGACCGTCTTGGTCGCGAGGACGCCGACGAAGGTCCGGCCAGGCTGCCCCAGCCGCGGTAACTCGAGTCCCTTGAGAGCGGGGTTGTTTTTGATGTCGTCCGGTGTGGAAGAGTGAGCCTTCTGCCACAGGATCTCGCCCGTATTCATGTCACACGACGCAGCCCGGCCCGCGAGGTACTACGGAATTTACGATTCCGCAAGACGACCCGTCTGCTGCCGTCGAATGGTAAGGCCGACCGCGGGCGGTAACTGATCAGCCCGAGAACAGTGGACGACGATTCGGCGGGCCTTCCGCCCTTCGGTCAGTTAGAAGTCGAATAAGCTACACGAACTGATACCGGAGTGCCGCCGATCTCTCTGTAACCGGACCGCTACGAACCGCCTTGGACCGTGTCCTTTCGGCAAGCCTGCGTGACTCGTCTGATTTCGGCTGTTAAGGTCGATCTTTGTCCCACAGGGAAGGAGGACCAACTATGCCGAAGAAGGCAGCGGATGTTCCCGAAGGAATGCGACGGGTCTATGGGCGCTTTGCGCGTTGGCGAAAGTTACACACCGGGCGGTTGCCGATCCCGGATTCAGGTGGGCATCCGCGGCGGAACTGGCGCGGGAGCACGGGGTGTTCCGGACGGCCAAGGTTTTGCGACTGGAGTATGGCAAGCTCAAGCGGCTGGCGGCCCTGTCAAAAGAGGTAGCGCGGAAGAAGGAGCGAGGAGCGGCGCCGCCGCCGGCATTCCTCGAGTTGCTGACACCTGCGGCGGGAACCTCGAGAATGCCTGATCGAGGTGGAAGGACCACAAGGCTTGACTCGCATGATTTCGTCTTGTAGACTAAGAATTCTTGGTATGGGACGCAAGGCACAAAAGAACGATTCGTTGCCGGGTTCGCTGGATATGTTGATTCTCCGGACGCTGTCACTGCGCGACCTGCATGGATACGGCATCGTCCAGTACATTCAACAATCGTCCCAGAATGGTCTCCTGGTCGAGGAGGGCTCTCTGTATCCCGCTCTCCAGCGGTTGGAGCTAAACGGCTGGATCGACGGCGTATGGGGCGTGACGTCGAATAATCGGCGTGCGAGGATCTATAAAATCACCGCGACTGGCCGCAAACAGCTAGCGGTTGAAACCCGAAAGTACGCCAAACTCACGCTGGCTATCGCCCGTGTGATGGGCGCGGAGTGACGGATATGTTGATACGAGCCTGAGGTATTGGATGGAGAGCGCCAAACGTAGCGAAGCGCTGCGTGAGGAAATGCAGCTCCACCTCGCTGAAAAGGCCGCCGAGCTCGAAGCAGACGGAATGACGGTGGAGCACGCACGGGCTGAAGCGCGCCGCCGATTTGGCAACGTCGGATTGAAGCAAGAAGAGTCGCGGGAGATTTGGATGTCACGGTTTGTGTCGGAGCTTGGGCAGGATGTTCGCTATGGTCTGCGCATGCTGGTCAACAAGCCCACACTCACGATCGTCGCTGTCCTGACGCTGGCTCTGGGGGTGGGAGCGAATACGGCCATTTTCAGCATCGTGGATGCCGTGTTGCTGCGTCCGCTGCCCTACCGCGATCCCGATCGTTTGGTACGCATCTTTTTCAACGAGCCCGGTGTAGGACTGCGGGACGTGAGGTTTTCCAAGCCCGAACTGGATGACCTGCAGACGCGAGCGGGTGTATTTGAAGGTGTCACCCCGATCTACGAAGGTAGCGAGATTGTGACCGGTGCGGGACAGCCCGAGCGTCTCGACGGCGTCAACGGCAGTTTCGGCTACTTTTCGATACTGGGTGTGACGCCCCAAATCGGACGGTTGTTTGGTCCGGAAGACTTCGTGCCTGGTTTCGCTGAAAAGGCGGTGATCAGCGATGGCTTATGGCGTCGCGCCTACGGCGCCGATCCGAACGTGGTCGGCCGCACGCTCCGGCTCGACAATGATCCGTTGACCATTATCGGGGTTCTGCCACCGGGCTTTCGCCATCCTGGACCGACGGTTTCAGGCGACGCGGAGGTATTTTGCGCCTTCGGAATGACCGGACCGCCTTTTCCTAAGCCAGCGCGTGGTACGCGGAATCTCGTCAACGGACTCGGACGACTGAAGCCTGGCCTGACACTGGCGCAAGCCCAGGCGCGGCTCACTGCCATGGCTGCCCAGTTACGCCAGGACTTTCCCGGCGATTACCCGCCGCAGACGCGATGGACAATTGAGATTCAACCATTGCAAGAAACTTTGGTTGGCAATGTTCGGCCCATGCTGCTGGTGTTACTGGGTGCGGTAATCCTGATCGTCTTCATCGTATCGTTGAACATTGCCAATCTCCTTTTGGCGCGCGCTTCTGGGCGGCAACAAGAGATGGCGGTGCGGGTATCGCTGGGGGCGAGCCGCGGCCGCATGGTGCGCCAGATGCTGGCCGAGTCCATGCTGCTGTCGGTCATCGGCGGCGCTGCCGGAGTCGCAACCGCAGTGGGTACTTTGCGTTTCGTCCTGCGCTTCGTGCCATCGAGCGTTCCCCGGCTCAACGAAGTACGAATCGACTGGGTGGTGCTGGCGTTCGCACTGCTGATTTCCATTCTCACCGGCTTAATGTTTGGACTTGCTCCAGCTTTTCATTCGGCAAAAGTCGCTCTCTCTTCGGCCATTCGTGAAGGCGGTCGAGGGTCCGGCTACAGCACGAAGACCGGCCGATTGCGGGATGTTCTAATCGTTTCTGAACTGGCATTTGCCGTCGTACTGATGGTCGGGGCGGGCTTGCTGCTGCGTACGCTGCGGGATCTGTTGCAGGAAAATCCAGGCTTTAATCCAACTCAAGTTGTCACGGCAAACATACAGCTGCCGAATCCCAACGATCGGGCGACGGACCCGTATCGCGATGTGCCTCACAGAGCAACCTTCGATCGTGAGTTGCTGCGGAGGATGAAAGCGATTCCGGGAGTGGAACTCGCCGCAATCACCTCGGTTCTCCCGAGCACCAATAGCAACCCGAACGCGGTCGGTGGTATCACGAATGAAGGCTTTGCGATTGAAGATAGACCGGTCGAGTCGTTGCAGGATCTGGGTGCGGAGAGAATTCCGATCAGCCCCGATTACTTCAGGGTGTTACAGGCCTCGCTCCTGCGCGGCCGCTCGTTTACCGAGAGTGATGAAGACGGCAAGCCGCTGGTCGCCATCATTGACGAAAGCACCGCTCGTAAGTATTGGCCAACCGGCGATCCGTTGGGCCGTCGAGTGCGGTTCAGACGAGACGCGACCAAGCCATGGACGACCATCGTGGGGATCATCAGGGACATAAAGAGTGACGGTCTCGACATCGATGGCGCGCCCCATATCTACGTGTCGACCTATCAAGACTCCAACAAGCGACTGAGCGTGGTGTTGCGGACGTCCCTGTCCGCGAGCGTGCTCGAACCACAGATCCGGCACGAAATCCAGAGCATCGATCCCGGCTTGCCGGTATTTGGTATTGCTTCTATGAACGAGGTTCTTGATCGGTCACTGGCTTCACGCCGTTTTTCTGCCAATCTGGTGGGTGGCTTTGCAGGCGTTGCGCTGGTCTTGGCCTCCATTGGTATTTACGGATTGCTTGTCTTTATGGTCGGCCAGAGGTCACGCGAAATCGGACTGCGCATGGCATTGGGTGCACGGCCCGCCGATATTCTCAAACTGGTAGTGACCAAAGGGGTCGTTCTTGCGGCCGTCGGAATTATCACCGGCATAATACTTTCCGCATGCACTGCCTCGATCATGACGAGTTTGCTGTACGGCGTTCGCCCGCATGATCCGGCGGTATTTGTCGTTGTACCTCTGCTCCTGTTTGCGGTCGCCGTTTTGGCCAGCTACCTTCCAGCCTGGCGCGCAACGAAAGTGGATACCATGACTGCCCTTCGAGAGGTTTGAACTGCACAGAGTAGAAGCAACACGACTGTCCGTAGGAGAGCCGGGGTTAACCCAACCAAGAGAGGATCGATCCATTATGAGAACGTTTCGAATTGGAAACGCGGTGCATGCGCTCGCCATTATCGCCGCTGTGACTGCCATCCCGTCACATGCACAGACGGTACAGGCTGCTCTGTCCAAAGAGGCTGGGACGCTTTCCGGCAAATTCACCGGACTGGCGCGAGTGATGGCCGGGAAATATGATTGGAAGCCCGGTGAGGGCGTGCGTTCGGTTAGTGACGTATTCAATCTGATTGTCGCGGAGAACGGCGTGCTCGCCAGAACTCTGGCAGGCGCCCCGGGCGGCGGGCGGCCCGCGCCGATTACCGAACCCGAGAAACTGCAAGAGGCTTTAAAAACCTCCTACGGCAACCTCCAGCAGGCGATCGCGGGACTCTCGGACGCCGATCTGAAGGCGCCGGTCAAGGTGTTCGGTAAGGATTTTACAAAGGAAGAGGCCGTCAGGTATATCCTGGCCGACCAACACGAGCACCTGGGGCAATCGATCGCCTACGCCCGCGCGAACGGTGTCGTTCCGCCGTGGTCGAAGTAGACGGCCCCCTCGCCTTTCCGCAGGCCCGAGTGATGGCATTGAATGAGGAGCGAGCGACGCTGGTCTCCGCGATGAGCGAGGCAGAACGGCTCTTGCAAGCGTCGTTCGTGCGGCTTGAGATCGAAGATCCTGCGACCGAGAATGCCCAGTGGTGCCTGGAACGGTACTTTGCCGAGCTGAATGAGCGATTCGAGAACGGCCTAAATCGTGCGGCCGTGCTTCCCGCCGAGCCTGAGGAATTGCGACCGCCGGCCGGCGTGTTCCTTATCGCCAAGCTTCATGAGCAGCTCGTAGGTTGCGGTGGGGTGAAACTCCATGGCCGCGCCCCCGCTGAATTGAAGCGGATGTGGGTGAGCCCGGCAGCGCGGGGACTTGGAATCGGACGGCGTTTGCTGGAGCAGTTGGAACTGCATGCACATGATGCAGGCGCAACCGCCGTTAGGTTGGAGACGAATCGAGCATTGCGGGAAGCGATTTCGCTGTATCGGCGATCCGGCTACGTGGAAGTGGCACCTTTTAATCAGGAACCGCACGCACATCACTGGTTCGAGAAGCGACTTGCAAAAGAGAAAAGCGGGGGGAATCCCATGTGAACGGCTTGCAGAGGGACTCCGGGTGAGAAATAAACGACGGGAAGACCAAAGCGATGGTTTCTACGCTGGCCTCACGAACTGTGACCATCGCAGTGCAGCACGCCCAGATAGGCACTCCACGGACCGACGGCCGCGCGATACTGGTGCGCCATGATTCGAGAAACCTGGTGCAGGTGGGTGAGGTCGTGAACGGCCCAGGTCGCCACCAACTCCGAGAGCGTAACACTGCCGAGAGCCGGATGCCGTCCACGACGCCGTAAATCTTCCGCCGTCAGCTTCAATGCCCGGAGTTCGTCAAGGTTCGCTGCTCGCAGGGAAGCGAACTCATCCAGGAGCTGGCCGAGTGACTTTCCTTCAGCCTCCCTTTGGTGTGCGAAGCGGTCAAACGGATCAAACGCCCGCGTCTCGCCGAATTGCAAGATGATCCTGGCTCGCGGCATCCAGTCAGTTCGTTCGCCTTCAATCAAATGACCGATCACATCGAACACGCTCCAGGTGTCTTCACCTTCGCCTCGGCGAGTCCACATGTCCGGCAAATCGCGCAGAAGTGCATCAAGTGCAGCCGGAGTGCGGCTGAGGACGGCAATCGCATCCGGGAGGTGGTGTTCCGGCGGGTGCGAGCCCGTTGCCGTTTCTGTTTCCATGAGCCGATTCTATCCGATCAGCAGTACTTCACCCGCTGGGGCGCTTTACGTCCCTTGTGATAGGAACGCGACCAGTTTTACGGGAGGCCGGGCATGGTGGCGATGTTAGCTGGGCTCCATTCAGAGTTCGATAAAACAAGGAATTTTTTCGATGCAACACGGCTCGTTTTAAACTTCTTTCGACCAAATTATTGTCCAATGGCGCCCCTGCTTGGCGCAGAAACAGAGTTAGCGGTTGCCAGTGACGCACCAGATAACGAATCGCTTGCCCCAGCCCCGAGTTCGGCTCTGTCTTATGTTCTGCCAACTGCGCCTCCAGTCACTTATGCAAGCCCTCCATGATTGGCTTACTATGCTCCTGATGGAGTTGCAGCCGCTCCTGTGGACTCAGACCGGTTTTACGCGCCACGGCGTCAAAGCGGTACACCTCGCCCAGTTGCTCCCAGCACGTCACGGACACTCGACGGGGAAGTTCTCCGCGACGTCCACTATCTGGCGCCTTCCATGAGCGAGACAATGCGCGCAATCATCACTTCCACCCCTTCGGATAGTTTCGAAGTGTTCCATGACAATGCGTCGCACATTTGAATCGGCGGCCCTAACCCGCTCGCGCGTTGTCTGAGTACAGCGGCGAGATTTTCCCCGGCGTGTTGGCGCCCGGTGAAGTACAAGGCGATCTTTCGCTGCCCCTTTGTCGACACGATTCCGCTGGTTTCGTCCACGCGATCGATATCCACACCGGCGCCACGAAATGGCAGTATTCGCTCGTGGGCGGCGGTTTCGGCGGCACGGGCACGGTGGCCACGGCCGGTAAGCTGGTCTTCCTAGGGGAAGCCGGCGGCACGTTTACGGCATTGGACGAGACGACCGGAGTGCCGGTCTGGCACTTCGAGACGGGCCAGAACTGGCGCGCGTCGCCGATGACTTATATGGTGGGCGGGCGGCAATATATTGCGCTCGCCGGAGATGGCGGCATCTTCAGTTTTGCGCTGAGCCAGTAGGTTTACGCCCTACGGCAGAACGTAAGCGATCAGTTCTCCGCCTCCGAGCGCCCCGGTGGCCGTTACGGCGAGCACGATGTACTGCTTGCCGTTGTACATGTAGGTCATGGGCGATCCCGTCTCTTTGCCCGGCATATTGATCTCGCCCGGAATGTCGGCGCCAGTGTCCTTGTCGTAAGCGCGGAGTAGCGCCACCTGCTCGCCTTTGGCGTTCGTGTGAACTCCGCCTTCGCCGGCGATCACGAGCGTCTTGGTCGCGAGGACGCCGACGAAGGTCCGGCCAGGCTGCCCCAGTCGCGGTAGGTCGAGTCCCTTGAGAGCGGGGTTGTTTTTGATGTCGTCCGGTGTGGAAGAGTGAGCCTTCTGCCAAAGGATCTCGCCCGTATTCATGTCATAGGCCGTGATCCGGTCGTACGGCGGTTTGATCAGCGGCAGACCCTGCACGTTGACGCCGAAGCCGAAGCCGCGCCCACCTCCGGGTCCCCCGCGCCCACCGCCAAATCCTCCCCGCCCTCCGGGGCCGCCGCGCCCGCCGCCGAAAGCTCCCGGCCCTCCGGGTCCACCGGCGCCGCGACCTGCACCTCCACGCCCTCCGCGTCCGCCGGGCGCTCCCTCTTCCTCTTCGCCCGGTTGAGTGGCGGGCTTCAGCAGGCCGCCCATCGCCTTAGGACCAGGCATCGCGAGGTCGGCCGGCACGTTCCTCAGCGTAAAGACGGTGGTATGGGAGTGTATGTAGAGACGGTTCGACTCCGGATCGAAGGAACCGCCGGGCCAGTTGGCGCCGCCCACATCGCCCGGAAGCATCAACACACCCTGTGGTGCATCGGGGCCGGCAAGCGCGGGAGGCGAATAGAGCGGACCGATCCGGTATTTCTTGACGGCTTCCACCGCCTCCGCGCGCAGTTGCGGCGTGAAATCGATGAGATCGTCGATGGAAACTCCCTGCCTGTCGAACGCCGCCGGCCGGGTGGGAAACGGCTGAGTCGGGCTGGTCTTCTCGCCCGGCACATCGGATTGCGGCACCGGCCGCTCCTGGATCGGCCAAATCGGAGCACCCGTCTCGCGGTTCAACACGAACAGAAATGCAGTCTTCGTGGGCTGCGCGAGCACTTTGATTTTTCGGCCGTTCTGGACCATGTCATAGAGCATGGGCGCGCACGGCAGATCCGAATCCCAGATTCCATGATGAATGGTCTGATAGTGCCACTTTCGCTTGCCGGTTTTCAGGTCCAGAGCGACGAGGCTTTCCGAAAAGAGAGTGCTGCCGGGCCGGTTGACGCCATAGTAATCGTTCCCTGGCTCTTCGGTAGGCAGATACACCAGGCCCAGTTCCAGGTCCGCGCTCATCTGCGCCCACACGCCCAGGTTTCCGTTACGCTCGGCGTAGCCGTCCTGCCACGTGTCGTAGCCGAATTCGCCCTTTTTGGGAAGGGTGTGGAAGATCCAGAGGCGCTTGCCGGTCCTGACGTCAAAGCCGCGCACATATCCGATGGCACTGGGGGTTGCCGTTGGGCTTCCCATTGCCGAATGCGCGGCGCCGACCACAACCACGTCGCCGGCAACGAGCGGGGTGGCATTCAATCCGACGATGGAGTGGACCAGGTCGAGATCCTGATCGTCGTCCAGCTTCAGATCGACGATGCCGTGGTTCCCGAACGTATCGACGAGATGTCCAGTCTTCGCATTCAACGCGATCATCCGGTACCCCGGCGTGACGTAGATGATTCGCGCGTCCGACCCATCGCGGTTCGACCAGTAGCACACGCCGCGCCCGGCGCCTCTACGAGGGGCGAACTGGCCGCGTTCGCCTTCGTCCATCTGGTACATCCACAGAATCTGACCCGTACCGGGGTTCAAAGCCACCACGGAACGGGCGCTGCCGGCGGTCGTGTAGAGGACGCCGTTTACCATCAGCGGCGTAGCGGAATATAACCGATCCGGATTGGGTCCAAAGTTGTTCGTATTCAGGCGCCAGGCGACCTGCAGTTTGCTGAAGTTGTCTTTGTTGATCTGGTCCAGCGGCGAGTAGCGCGTGCTCGCCAGGTCGGCTCCGTAGGTGGTCCACTCGCCCTTGCCCGCAGGCAGGGAAGAACCCGCTGGGGCTTTGCCGATCCCGGCGGCAACCGTCAAAGCGACGGTGCCGGCACGAATGTCGTTTGCCTTCAGGATATAGGCGAGAAGGTCTGTAAGCTGATTCGCCGAGAGCGAGCCGGGAGCCGACGGCGGCATGGTGGTCTTGATTCGATTGGCCAGCGCGAGCAGCGGTTGGCTATCCCAGGTCCTGTGGAAACCCGGCCCCGCTAAAGCCGGCGCCTGCTCCATTCCCGACAGGTTCTCGCCATGACACGTAGAACATTTCGCGGCATAGACCTGTTCCCCACGGTCGGCCTGCGCCGCCGTGAACCTGCTCTCCTTAAACGTCTGCGGCGCAGTGGGCTGTGGCGCCGCGGTCAGCACGAGCGACAGCGCCGGGAATGCAGCAAGGCAAGCTCTGAAAATGTTCTTCATCGTGACTCCACTCCTCGGGCGTTTCGGCGACTACTGGCGCGTGGGCGCCGCGGGATCGAACACCTCTTGGGACGGCGACCACATCGTAATTCGCGGCATTACCGTGTCGCTGATGTAGATGTTGCCCTTCGAATCCATCGTCAGATAACTCGCTTCGCCCATGCCACCCTCGCCCCGGCCCGACTTCCCCATCGCTCCGATGACGTTGCCGTCCCGATCCAACTTCGTGAGTTGACCATCCAGCCCCGTCCCCGACCACACGTTGCCAAACCGGTCGAAGTAGATCGAGCACACCAGGGTCTTCATCTGAATGGTGCGGATAAACTTGCCGTCGCTGGTGTATTGGACAATGCGGTATTGCTCGCGGTCGCCGATCCAAACGATGCCGGTTTGAGGATCCACGGCGCTCCCGTGAGCGCTGTCGAACTTTCCGGGGCCGCCGGCATTGCCGTACCACTGATTGATGAAGTTCTGGTTCTTATCGAGGTGAATCACGCGGGAGACGCCGATGTGGTTGGTGGCATCGGGCGCGTCCACGTCATTGGGGCTTTCGTTGGCATGCCCTTCGAAGATGAACATGTCGCCGTTGGGCAGAAAGTCCACCATCACCGGCTCCCAGAGGAGCCTCTGCCCCTTAGCCTCATCCCAGTCCCCGCGGTGTCCTCTTTCGCCGAGGGTCTTCAGGAGCTTTCCTTCGGGACTGATCTCTTTGACTGTGCCGGCCGCTTCATCGCAGATCCAGACGTTATCGTGGCCGTCCACCTTGATGCCATGCGCCTTCACGTGGTGGGTGATCACGTCGTCGCCGATGGTGAGGAGCAACTTGTGATCGGGACCGAACTTGAATAACTGCGGCTTACCCGCCGCGTTGCGCTGCAGAGCCCAGAGGTTGTCCTTCGAATCGATTGCCACAGCCACCATGCCGCCACCGCCCGCAGGAAGGTCCGTGAACGGATAGCTGGGCGAGTACTTCAGAGTGGGCTTCCACTCTACTTTGCCCTTGCCTCCGCCGACGGCGCCCGTCAGACGGTTTCCGCAAATCGGCGAACGGTAGCACGACGGAGTATCTCCCGATTCCAGAGGGTTCGCGTCGAGTTCGGCCTTGCATGCCGCCGATACGGCGGTGACATTCGCCGAAAGACAAGCCTGCATCGGGCCGCCGCCCGGCACGCCCGGACAGATCTTCGCAGAGTCCGCCGTGCAAGCGGCCAGATCCACGCGTCCGCGTCCGCCCCGTCCGCCACCGGGGAAGCCACCGCCGCCCCGTCCGCCGCCGCCGCCCGGAAAGCCCCCGGGTCCGCGACGGCCCGCAGGGACCACTAGATGCCATTCCATGGTGCCCACCTTGCCGGAAGTCGGCTGTTCTGCCTGCGAAAAGCCTGGGATTGCGAAAAGCAGAGCTCCCAGCGCGACGGAGCCTGCTTGAGCGAAAATGCCTGCGTTCATATGAAGTCTCACCACCTATCGGCAACGGCCGGCGCCCACGACAGGCGCGGCTTAGACCGAGGAATCATATCATAGACAGTTCACCTTTGCGCCATGCAGCCTGGCCATTGCGCAATGTGCAAGTCGGCTAGGTCACGTTCCTGGTGAGATCGATCTTGCAGTACAGCGCGGCTCCCAGCGCGCACAGTGCGGCGGTGATGAGAAAGGGAAGGTTCCAGCCATAGAACTTCACAGCGTATCCTAGCGCGATCGGTGAGATGGCGCCTCCGATATTGCCGCACATGTTCATGAGCGACGACACGGAGCCGGCGCGGTCTCCCGCGATGTCCAGCGGAATGGCCCAGGATACGCCTACGGTCAGTTCTATTCCGAAGAACGCGAGGCAGGTGAAAAACACACATATGCCCGCACTGGAGGTTAGCGTCGCGGGAATGATACAAATGGCGCCACACAGGAAACCGGCGATGGCAACCGCGCGGCGTGAGTTCAGGTCGCCGGTCTGGCGCACGCGGATATCGGATAGCCATCCGCCGACGAAATCGCCCGTCGTGCCGGCCAATAAAGGCAGCATGGCATAGAATCCCATCTGGGCGAGGGAGTAATGGCGATACTCCTTCAGGTATGTAGGAAGCCAGTCCAGATAAGTCGCTAGCGCATATGTGTAGCAAACGTATGCAGCGCATAAATACCAAACCGCGGAGCTGGCGAACATTTTCCGCCACGATAATGAGGCGCCGATGCTCCGATTGTCGAGCGAGCCCGCCTGGATCAGTGCGCGCTCCGCTTCGTTGACTGCTCCGTGCTCGGCGGGAGTATCGCGATACCACGCAAACCAGACGGCGCTCCAGATCAGCCCCAGCGTGCCGAAGGTATAGAACGCCGCGCGCCATCCGTAAAGCCCGATAATGTAAACCACGAGCGGCGGGGTGAGCGCGGCGCCAAGGCGCGATCCGGCGTGCGTCAGTCCCTGCGCAAGCCCTCGCTCGCCAGGTAAGAGCCAGCGCGAAAGGGATCGCGTCGCAATCGGAAATGCGCCCGCCTCTCCGGCGCCGAAGAGGAACCGGACGGCCGTCATCGACCCGGCGCTCCACGCCATCGCGGTAGCGGACGTAAAAACACTCCACCAGGTGACGATCAGCGTCAGCGCGCGCCGCGGCCCTATGCGGTCCCCCAACCAGCCCCCTGGTATTTGGAACAGGGCATAGCTCCAACGGAAGCTGGCCATGATCCAACTCATCGCAACCAGGGATAGGCCAAGCTCGGATCGGATCGACGGGGCCGCGTTCGAGATGACGACGCGGTCCATGTAGGTGATCATGTACACCGCGACCGTCATTCCAAGGACACGGTACCGAACACGCGTGGGGTGGGAAACAGTGGAAGGGGTAGCCATTGACTCGCTCTTCACGATACGCCGACCCAAGCGGGGCGACAGCATCCGTCTAGTCTACATAACTCTGTTCTTCGCGGGCAGGAATAAACTTCATCTGCTAAAATTTCTGGAAATGAGCACCAAAGGGAATGGGCCTGGGTTCCGCTTCGCGTTTCTTCTCTGCCTGGCGTTTGCGGTCACATCGTTGCGAGCCGAGGTTCGGGTCCTTCGCGGCTTCACCCTGATTGATGGCACTGGCGCCGCGGCGGCTCCGAATTCGGCGATGATCATCGATGCCGGGCGGATCAAGTGGGTCGGCCCCGTTTCCGCCTTGAAAGTTCCGGCCGGAGCGCAGGTGGTCGACTTAAACGGACGCTTCGTGATCCCTGGGATCATCGACCTCCACGGGCATTTGGGACTGACCTCCGGCATGACGCTCGACACCAGGTCGTACTCACGCCAGACCGTGGAGCATGACCTCAAGACCTACGCGGAATACGGGGTCACTACCATGCTCAGCCTGGGGTTGGACGGCGATGCCGTTTTCGCCGTCCGGGAGCAGCAGCGCGCCTCGCGGCCAACCATGGCACGCGTTTACACCGCGGGACAGGGCTTCGCCTACAAAGGCGGCATCGGCGGATCTATCAGCTTCCCCGGCGTCTCCGCGCCGGTCTTCAGCACGGTCGCGGATGTGGAGCCGGCTGTAGCGGAGCAGGCTCGCAAACACGTCGATGTAATCAAATTCTGGACGGATGACAACTTAGGCAAAGCCAAGCGAATGCCCTTCGACATCGATAAGGCGATTATAGATAGCGCTCACCGGCACGGAGTTCGCGTGGTGGCTCACGTGTATTACCTCGAAGACGCCAAGAAGCTTGCGGACTACGGGATCGATGGACTGGCGCACATCGTGCGCGACAAGCCGGTCGACCAGGAATTGATCGACAGTATGAAGCGACACAATACCTGGCAAATCGCTTCCACTTTGAGCCGCGAGGTCTCGCTGTTTATCTATGCAAAGACTCCGGACTTTGTTACCGACCCCTTCTTTACGCGCGGCGTTTCCGCGGACGTAATCAAGACTCTGAATAGCCCCGAGTACCAGAAAAAGACTGCCTCCGACCCCAACCTGGAGAAATACCGCGAGGCGCTCGCGATGGGCAAGAGGAATCTCAAGGCCCTGGCAGACGGTGGCGTGAAGTATGGGATGGGAACCGATACCGGCGTGCCAGGAAGATTCCAGGGCTACTTCGAGCATCTGGAGTTGCAGGAAATGGTGGAGGCAGGCTTGACCCCAATGCAGGCCATAGTCGCGGCCACCAGCAGCGGCGCGGAATTTCTTAAGGCCAAGGACCTCGGTTCGCTGCGCGCCGGCAAGTGGGCCGATCTTGTAGTACTGGCGAAGAATCCTCTCGACGACATTCGAAACACTCATACGATTCAGGCGGTTTACATAGCCGGCAATCAGGTTTATACAAAGGAAACGTCCAATGACACCAACAAGTAACATGCCGTCCGATGCGCAAATCGAAGGTACGACACATGACTCCGATCGGTATGTGAATGCGATCGGTCCCCGGGGAGTGATCGGGATTATGACGCCCGGGCCGAATGTAAACGTCGAGAACGAAATGATGGATATGCGGCCGGAAGGCATAATCAATGCCATCGACCGATACTACGTTCCCAATCAGAAGATCGGCGCCAACGCCGATTGGGAAATCATCATGAAGCATGTGGCGGCTAACCTCGACGATTCCGTACGCCGCCTGAAAGAAACCCTGATGGATCACCTGATCCTGGGAATGAGTTCGCAAAGCTATATGGGCGGTGAGAAAGGCAGCTTTGCTCTGCTCGAGCACCTGCAGCGCGTTTCCGGTGTCGACGTGACCATGGGAGCTCAGTCCGCGGAACAGGCGTTTAAGCTCTGCGGAGCAAAGCGGATCGCACTTTTGACCCCGTATTACCCGGTGATCGAACACAACGCGATCAGCTATTTCACGTCGCGAGGCTTCGAGGTGGTCCACGTGGAAGGGCTGAAGTGCAAGAGCATCATCCATGTCGCCTCGCAGGGTTATGATGCCCTACGCGACGCCACACTGCGTTGTGCGGAGGCCAAGCCCGACGCCATCCTGCAGTTGGGAACGAATCTGCATTACTGTTACGTCGCCGCGGATGCCGAGCGATGGCTCAAAATGCCGGTGTTTGCTTCGGGGCCGGTGATCTACTGGTCGGCGCTCCGGAAAATGGGCATCAACGACAAGATCAAGGGCTTCGGTAGCCTTCTGGAACATCACTAGTCCGGCGAGCCGGAGGAGCGGGCCATGAGAATCGACCCTGGCAAATGCGTAGCTTGCGGTAACTGCACCTATGTCTGTCCGATGGGAGCGATCTATATCGATCCGGCCATCGGACGGGCTACCGTGAATCGCGACGAATGCGTGGAGTGCTACTCGTGTTTCAACGGCCTGAGCCAGGAGCACCTGAATCCCACGCTGGTGCGGACGATCCGCAAGATATTCCATCTGATGCGGGTCCGCTTCGATCCCGAGCCGGATGTCTGCCCGACGGCTGCTTTCGCGCCCGAGGAATTGACGTGGCCGAGAGTCGTGCGCCGCGCATTCTCGGATCCCAGAGTGCCTCATGAATCCACCGGAGTGGAGGGGCGCGGGACCGAAGAGGTGAAGACCAACGATGTGAGCGACCGCGTGAATGTGGGTGAGGTGGGCTTCACCGTCGAGTTGGGCCGGCCCGGAGTGGGCGTATGGTTCCGCGAAATCCAGGAGATGGCTTGGGAACTGGCGCGCGCCGGCGTTGTCTTCGAGAAGAGAAATCCGGTCACGTCCCTGATGTCCGATCCGCGCACCGGAACGATTCGCGAGGACATCCTGAACGAAAAGGTTCTGTCCGCAATCATCGAAATCAAGGTTCCGGTCGAGCGTACCGAAGAGATCGTCCGGCTGGTTCATGCCGTCGAGAAGAGGCTCGATACGGTAGTCTCGCTGGGCGTCGCAACACGTTGCGACGCGGACGGCGAAGAGCGCACAGTGGCTCCGATTTTGGAACGGCTCGGTTATAAGTTGGAGCGCGCCAAGACGAACACCGGGCTTGGCCGGATCACGAATACGGCGAATGCCGCGCATCCCGGCGAGGTGGCAGCCAGATGACCAATACTCTGCACCGCTATGGAGACGCAGACAGCTTTCGCGACGATTATGTGGTGTTTGCGATGTGCTGCCGCGGCCGGAACGACGAAGGCGCGGTTCCCAAACTGCGACGGTTTCTGGAGATGGCTCTGCCGTTTAACCCGGTGAACCTGGGGGACGCGAGACATGGCGGCGCGCTACGGGCGTCCAAATCCATGAACCCGGCATCGCATTGGAAGCGCGACGTGCGGCCGGATTTTCGGGCAGTCATCGACGGACTGAATACTCTGACGACCGCAGCCGCGGTTTTCGACAATCGCGTGGCGGCGGAGGATTTTCTAAAGACCGTCAAGGCCGCTGACCTGGGACTGAGCGTGAATATCAGCACCTCGATTGATGGCGCCGAGCAGTGCTGCCATGAGGCCAATGCCTGCCGCCATAGCGTGGGCTATTCGCTGGGCTTCGAGGGCCGCACCGAGCATCTGCCGAGTGAAGACGTGCTCAAGCTTTCCACCATGTGCGGTCATGGCATGGTGAGCGCTTCGTTCGCTAAAAAGATGGTGGATTGGGTGAAGGAAGGCCGCCGCACACCGGTGGAGGCGGCGACCTATATGACGCGTTTCTGTTCCTGCGGAGTTTTCAATCCTTCGCGCGCAAAACGAATACTCGAAGAAGCTCGCACACGGCAGAAGTAACTTACTCCGGCCGTTTGAAAAGCCCGGTGTAAACCGCCTTCCCTAAGATGTGGCCCTGAATCGCTTTGATCACGTCTGCCCGCGTTGCGAACGCATCGGCTGAGGGCTTCACGTCGAGTTTCGAATCCAGCGCGTATAACTCGATGACGTAGTGATGGTACGGGCCATTGGCGGGCGCTCCGGGACCGCGGTACATCGGGCCGGTAGCACTGATTTGATAGGCGCCGTCGGGCATTTGCGAGCCCTTGGGTACGCCCTGCGGAAAACCGGTGACCGAGGAAGGAATGTTCCAGACAACCCAATGCACCTGGTCGTCGCTGGTCTTGTTGCGAGTAACGTCCATATCGTGCATGTGAATCACGAAACTTTGCGTGCCCGAGGGCGCGTTGGCCCACTGCATCGCCGGCGACGTGCCCTCGCCAGGCGCAACTCCAGGCGCGGCTTGGGAGAACTTAACGGGAATGTGGCCGCCGTCGGAATATCCCGGAATCGTCAGGGTCATCGCTGGGGCCGGCGCGGCGCCACGCCCCGATTGCGCAGTCGCGGCAAGGGTCAACCCAAGCACCATACATGCTACGGAGATTAATCGCATGGGTCTTATCCTAGCGCGGATTTGTGCGCTGCGGAGGGGCCGCGGTGATACAGTACAAAAATGCCAAGACGATTTACGAATCCGGCCAAACTGGCAATAAGCGCCATCATGGCGCTGAATTTAGTTCCCAATGCCTTGCACGGTCAACCTCCCAACCCGCCCGCGGGGCAAGCCTCGCCGGCCGGCGGAAGAGGCGGCAGGGGCGGCAGGGGCGGCCGCGGAATGGCAGGCGCGCCTGACCCCAACGTCAACCAGTTTCGAACCATCGATGGCGTGAAGTACGTCGATGGCGAAGCGCAATTGCCGAATTCCCAACCCGATCCGTATCGCGAAGTTCCGAACTGGCCGCAATTGCCGGCCGGCAGGAAACTCGGCGCCATCAGCGCCATCGGCGCCGGGCCCGACGGCAACATCTGGGTCGCCGACCGATGTGTTACGGGACCGGGAGCCTGCGGCAACTCCGATCTCGCTCCCATTTTCGAATTCGATGCCAGCGGCAAGATGCTGAAAAACTTTGGTGCGGGCCTCCTGGTGTACCCGCACGGGCTTTGGGTCGACAAGGACGGAAACGTTTGGGTGGCGGACGCTCGCGCCTCCAACGGCAAGGGCAACCAGGTAATCAAGTTCAGCCCTGACGGCAAGGTTCTGATGAAGCTTGGAAAGGCCGGCGAAGCGGGTTTGACCCACGATACGTTCAACGGGCCGTGCGCACTTGTCACTGCGCCGAACGGCGACATCTTCGTGGCGGACGGCCATGAGAACACCGTTTCGCGCATCATGAAGTTCAACAAGGATGGGAAGTTCCTCATGGAGTGGGGGAAGAAAGGGACTGGCCCAGGTGAATTCGACACCCCGCACGCGGTGGCGCTGGATTCGCAAGGACGGCTGTTTGTCGGCGATCGTGCCAACAGCCGGATTCAGGTCTTTTCGAGCGACGGGAAACTGCTGGAAATCTGGCGGCAGTTCGGGCGTCCCAGCGGGCTCTATATCGATGGCAACGACGTCCTTTATTCCGCCGACTCGGAGTCCAACCCGCCCCGCAATCCAGGCTTCAAGCGGGGAATTCGCATCGGAAGCGTGAAAGACGGCAAGGTCCGGGCCTTCATTCCATACACCGACATGGAACATATGGATTACAACGGGACGCACGGAGTCGAAGGCGTCACTGCCGATGCCGCAGGGAATGTGTACGGCGGCGAAGTGTCGGAAGCCGATTTGAAGAAGTACGCCAAGAACTAACGCATACTGGTCTCCGAAGGCGCCCTCGACGTCGCATCTCGAGATCGTCGAAGGCGCCTTCGGGGAGACACGTCTCGTAAGTTACTTAGCCGCGTTATAGGTCTTGCTGAAGTTATTGCGTGTGTTCGTAACCGTGAACGATCCGTCCGGCCGCGCCGACACCTTGATATAAAATGCCGGGCCGTTATGGCCGCCGCGGCCACCGCCGAAACCACCCGGACCGCGGCCCGGGGGCGGGGTAGCGCCGACCTGCGGAGGTGCCCCGGCAGCGGGTGGCGCACCGGCAGCGGGTGGCGCACCGGCCCCGCGCCCGGCTCCACGTCCGCCGCCCAAACCTCCAAAGCCGGCCGGAATGGCGCCCGTAATCACTCCTGCAACGGTCGCCGGATCTTCGGTGTTGGCGATGAACAATCCAGGCGTGTTGTATTCCAGGCCGGCGGCATATGCCCAGTGAAGCTGCCAAAGATCCTGCAATCCGGGAGACGTCCAGAGGGCTTGCATAGTCGTGAGTGCGCCGCCTTTTCGCGTCGAATTGTGCATGATGGCAACGGTCGGTGCAAGGCCGTGTATCAGTGCGACGGAGTTCGATTGATTGATCCCGTGATGCGACGTCAAAAACAAGCTGACGTGGCCGATCGGATTTGACGGACACATCAGCTGCTCCTCCTCATTGAAGGTGAAGTCGCCGAGATCCACGGACCGGTACTTTCCGTAGCTGTAAACGACCCCCACCGATTGCTTGTTCTCCGCCTGAGTATCGGAATCGTCGCGCGCTTTGAATTCCGCGCAGGCGGGATTCGGAATTCCGCCGCCCGGCAGCGGCTTCTTGATCACCTGTTTGGCCGAAGTCACCACAGTGACGTCCACCGGACCAAAGGAAATCTTGTCGCCGGGTTTGACTACTGTGTGCTTGGCTTTCGAGTAAAGCTCGGCGTACTTCGCCTGAAAGTCCCGCACCTGCTCGCGTTCTTCCACGGTCGGCCCGTGATCGATGTAATGCTTGATCTCGATACGCTTCGCCAGTTCCTCCAGGCCGCCGATGTGGTCCACGTGGTAATGCGTGATGATCAGGTGATCGATCTGTTTTACGCCGGCGGCGTTGATCACCTCCATGATCCGGTCGGTATCGCGTGTCCCGGGATTCCCGGTGTCTTCCAGCAATGCTTCCCCAGTGGGAGATACGAATAGGACCGCGTGGCCCCCTTCGGTATCCACCACATACTCGTCAAACGTCTTCGAAGGCTGCGCGCTTGCCACAGCGCAAACCAGGACCACCCCAAGTGCAAAAAAATTGAATCGCCGCATGACGGGGATACTACCACAGAACCGCAGGGCGCCCGCCAGCACGCCCGGTGCTTAGTTCGTGCCCGGCGTGAGCGGCCGTGAGCCGGCCCGGTCTCGTGCTTCTCGTCGTAAACTCGTACTGCTCCTCAATTCGCTGTAATTTCGGCGTATTCGTACATCTTGAAGATGGCCAGCGGCAATCCGCCGGCCCAACTAACGGCGTCGCCGCCCTCCGTGACAATTTGGACGAGTTCCCAACCAGCTTCGCCGGAAGCTAAATGGGCAGCACCACGGCGAACATAGCCCAACGAAGTGAGAGCCGGCGACCAGGCTGGGAGTGAGCTACGGACACGAAACATGGCGATGGCGGCATGCGATAAGTGCTGTGGTACCGGGTGCCGAATCCGGTAACCGGCAGATGAACGTTTGCGGAGTCGACGTGGCGATCACTGACCTGAACGAACGCGTGATTTCGGCCAACCTCTGGTATTGGCTCCACGAAAACTTGTCCGATGGAAACCCGCCGCTATGCCATCCGAAACGGACCATCTCCTCAGGGGCGTGAACGGGGAACTGCCTGAAGCCACCGAGCCGTACAGCGTGAACACCACAGTGTTGATGCCGATGCCAAGCGCGAGCGTTGCGACGGCCATCACAGTGAATCCGGGCGCGCCGGCTAGTCTGCGAAAGATATGGCGGAGACCCATGGCGAACTCGTTGCAGCTAACGACCCAGTACTTCAGCGCGGCGATTCAGGAGGTCCGAGCGCTCCAGATTTCCGAAGGCTAATGGGAGCACTTGGCGTTGCGGGTTGGCAAGTTTGAACAGCAGTGGATCGAGGCCAAGAGAGCCAGGCGACTTGGTAATGGGTCCTCGACCTCCACGGATTCATCGGTTTTTGGACCGTAGGTGACTAACGGGTGCGGCACCCCACAACCATGTTTGGATAGCAAGCGTTGCTCTTTTGCCCGTGACCGAAACCGAACATCGCTTCTTGAAAACGGGACTCGCCGCGTTGGCGCGCGATTGACTAGACTGGGGTTAACGCTAACGCCTACAAGGAAGCCTTTGAGCTGTTAAGCGGGCGCGTCCAGAACTAGGTGACTCCAATCCTATCCGCGCCGGCGCCGAGTTCCCGCGCCAGCCAAGCCCGCGCGGCTTGCCAGTCTCGAGTGACAGTGACGGCGGACACGCCCAGCCCCTCCGCCGTCTCTGCGATACCAAGGCTCCGAAATATCGCATTTGGACGACGCGTGCCGGTGTACGTTTCCCAGGACTGCGGCCCGTCGTTCACGACACTGTGGAGCCCTCCGGTTCGTGCGCGCGGTGCCGGACTTCAAGTCACGGCGGTTCGTCGCGATGCACCGTCAACACCTATAGGGTGGTCACAGCCCGCCACTTTGCAGTGGCTCTGGGCAGGAAAGTTGAAATCGTCTCGTTAGGGGCCAGCGCTGCTTTAAGCAGCGGGCGAATCACAGCCGCGAGCTGGTTGAACTGAAGAAAATGGTCCGAAGCCGGCGCGCCACGCAGTTGCATCCGGACCAAATCCTCGACTAACCGATCCCCCTGCTCCGTATCTGCAGTGACACCGGGGTACAGCGCGTAAGCAATTCCCTCTTTAAGCAGAGTTGAATCCATTCCAGCCGCTTCCGCCGCAGCTTTAATCGCCGGCTCCTGCGGGCGGAGCAGCTGATGCAGCGACTCGTGCAACAGCACGCCTATCGGATCTCGGAGTGGCACTTCAACCACAATCCTGCCGCCATTGGCCCCACCTCCACCGTCTCGCTCTTCGGCATTGGACACCAGGAAGACCGCCACCGTTGGCGGCTCCTTAATTTCGCCAAAATGCGCTAACTGCTGCACAAGCGGTGCCAACTCGGCTCGTCGAGCGACGAGCTGTTTTTGGATAGCATTGATTGCCGCCTGCCGTTCCTGCAATAACGGCTCCAGTTTGGGCGCGAAGTGCAGGAGGATATCGCGCTCGGCATTCGCCTCATCCGCTCTGAGCAGTCCGGCCGCAATGCCTGTAGCGGCTGCATGCTCGATGGAGTCATCCACCAGGAACGTCTGCTCGAACCCGTTTCCCCAACCCCGCTTCTTGCGTAGCTCCGCATGCTTCTTCAGCAGCTCGCGGTCAGCTTGGTCGAGCAGGTGAGTGTCTTCTGCCCAGCGCGAATACTGCCGGTGCGAGTACACATCCCACAACGATAGCTGGTCCACGATGTGAAAGATCTGCGCGCAGCGCGCGTCCGATACTGACAGCACCAGCCCCTCTAGGTCTACGCGTTCGCTCGCGGCGATGCAGGCGGTGGGCAGCAATACGGCGAGAATAACGAGTTCCTTGTACAAATTACCCCTCCTGGAGGCGAATTGTTTTCAAAAAACGGGCCGGCTTTCCCTTCCAAAGGAGATACGAGCCGGGTTCGAAAAGGTAACCCGCTTTTATACGGGCGATCAGCCCACCCTCCTTCCGCCGAAATCGGATCTGCAACCAAAATCAAAGCAATAGCGTTCCGGCTATCTGTAACAAGCCTTCTTCCCTGAGCAGAGCGCTTAAGCGGAGGCGTCGCGCTTGCCCGATCTATTCAGAACGGAGTGCGACAAGAGGGTCCAACAATGCCGCTCGCCGAGCAGGTAGAAAGCATGCCGCTAACGACACCAGCATGACAATGGCGTCCGCAACAAGCATGGTCAATCTAGAGTTGCGCGGGGAGACGTTCAACCTGACGAACACACCGAAGTTCGACAATCCGAGCGGCAGCCGCAAAGTCAACTCGCGGGCCAATTCCAAACGAAGACACTTGGCGGCAGTTATGGGAATGGCAAGCCGCCTCACCCGCGGGAGCCGACTTCTCTTTACTGGGAAGCTGACCGCGTATCGCGCAACGACCAACCCGGGGCGCCGGGGATTTGTCGAACTGTACAAGGCGTGAACTCAGCTGCGAACAAGTCAGCCGGGCTGGAGATAATCGTGTGTGCCGACGGAAGACGCCTCCCACGCACAATCTCTGGTCCCTACTCAGCACGGTTTCCGCCGCCACTGGCGTGACAGGTACCGAGCGTTGATATGCAAGGCCCTCCCGCCGCATTGATTCCACAAAGGCTTCCCGCAGGTTTGGGCCGAGTTGCGCTCTGCGCTGCTCAAGGAAATCCGTCCGTCATGGTCTCTAATCCTGCATGTGTTTCGGTATCGGCAGTTTTGCAACGCTCGCGTCGCGAAAATCCAGGATACGCTTTCCGCGGCGCCCGCGGTCATCTGTTTGCGAATGTCCAAGGGCCCTGGACTTATTCCGCACGAACAATTTGATTCGGCGCTATCGGCAACTCAGGTACAGCGCTTGAGGTGGACTTTCCGAAGCCCGAACAGGTTGTTGTATCGATCCCGAGCTACGGCTTAACCCCGCCGACCTTGGTGCGTATGCGATAGATGCTGGTGCTCGCGGTGATGTTGAGCGTCTTCCCGTCCTGGTCACCCCAAGCGACGTTGGATACCCGCTCCGGGACGGGAATTGTGCCCAGGTGTTTGCCCTCGGGCGACAAAATCCAGACGCCGCCGGGTCCAGAGCCCCAAATATTCCCGCGGCGGTCCACCTTGATGCCGTCAGGTCCGCCGACGCCCTTCTCGCCGGAAGCATCGAAGAGAAGTTTGCCTTCGCCCACTGTTCCGTCACTATTTACGGTGTAGCGCATCCACTTTTGCGGACCGGAGTTGCTGACGTACAGGGTTTTTTCATCGGGTGAGAACGCAATGCCGTTCGGCCGCGTAAGATCTTTGATCAGCAACTGCACCTGCGCGCCATCGGGCGGCGATCCGGCGGCACGATTGCGTGCGCCGCGAATTCGGTAGACGCCGTTCACGGTCAATTTCTTGCCGGGGTCATTGTCCTGTTGCGTGGGCAGGCCGTAAGGCGGATCCGTGAAGTACAGTGAGCCGTCCGATCTGTACACCAAATCGTTCGGGCTGTTGAGCGGCTTGCCTTCGAATGTGTCGGCGAGGACCGTCACCCGGCCCTTGCCGTCGAGCGTCTCCAGTCTCCATACGTTGCGTTGAGCGTGACCGGCCACGGTGAGGCGGCCTTTGGTGTCGACGGTCATCCCGTTGGAGCCCGGTTCCGGTCCGGTGAAGGGCTGCGATCCTTTGTAGCCGCTCGGATGCAGAAACACTTCGGCCTTCCCCCCCGGCTTCCATTGAATGATGCTATTGGCCGGAATCTCGGCGAACAGCAGGGTCTGCGCATGCGTCCATACGGGGCCTTCGGTCCATTTATCGAAGCCGGTGGCGACGCGTTCCACCGCCGCATTGGCGTCCAGCAATTCGTCCATGGCGGCATCCAGCTTTTGAATGCCTTGCGCACAGACGGGCATGGCGGCAGTTGCCAGCGAGATTAGAAAGACAAGTCCGATTTTACTCACGGACAACATTCTATATCGAACGCGGTGTGCAAATGCGGCTCGGCGCAGAGCAGAGAAAAAGCACGGCGTACGAGCGGTCGTGCAGCAAGATGGCCGCCAGCCTGTCGTCAAGATCGAAACCGCTGTGCAGCGCGGGCTTTAGCCTTGGCCGCCTCCTTCTCGCGGTTCTTGGCCGGCGCATTCGTGGCTAGCGATCGTAGAAGACGGCTGCAGATTGCATCGATGTCATCGACGGCGGCAACGAAAATCTCCTCGTTCGCCTGCGAAGGTTTGTTAAAGCCCGTGATCTTCCTGACGAATTGAATCGATGCCGCATGAATCTCCCCTTCGGTAACCGGGGGATCGAAATTGAAAAGCGGCCTTATGTTTCGACACATGGATGGCTCCAGAGTAGCTCTGTTTCCGATGGTAACGAATACGTGAGGCAGGACGCTTGGATGCTCGCGGGAAAAAGTCAGCGACGAAGATCTCCCGGCAGCTCTATCGTTTCTCGAAACGCACGTTCATCAATATCCAGGCGTTCGGATCCAGCACGACGCCGGATGGCGGTTTATCAGCGGCGATCTCGAAATGCTGCTCCCTTTGCGTGAAGTCGATTTTCTGAATGGCCGGTTGTGCGCTCCCATCAACGGCGATCGCGATTCGAGCGGAAGTCGATAGAGGTCCCCCTGCTGCGTCTGAGCCAAATCGATCTCCACTTTCTTGTCCGGTGCGTCGTATCTCCACGTGCCCGACACGCTCGGAGATGCCGGGCGATGCAGCCACTGCTGGAAGAACCACCCAAGTTCCTGGCCGGAGTTTTCTTCCATCACGCGACGAAACGCGTCACTCGATGCGTTGCCATCGCGGTACCGGTGATAGTAATCACGAATGCCCTGCCAGAATTTATCTGTCCCCACTTGGCCACGTAGCATGTGCAACACCCATCCGCCCTTTTGATAGATGATTACGCTCGGCGCGAGGACCTTCGTCATATCGAAGAGATTATTGTGAACGACCGTCTGCCCCGGGTTGCTCTTCTCCGCGGCCAGGATGCGTTCGCGGTCAGCCTTTACGCGCGCCAGAAAAGCGTCGCGGCCGTTGAAATGTTCCGCTGTCAAATTGGTGAAATAGGTCGCGAACCCTTCGCTCAGCCACACATCATCCCAGTCGTTTTCCGTAACCGCGTCGCCGAACCACTGGTGCGCGATTTCATGCCAGACGGTGGCCGGATTCGACCGGCAGCAACCGTAGAAAATGACGCTCGCATGTTCGGTCCCGCCCCCGAACCCCGGCGCCCACGCCCACACATTCGCCAACTTCTCGTACGGGTACGGGCCGATGTGGTCGTTAAAGAACTCGATTGCCTGACGTGTCGGTGTCTCGAAGGCTGCGATTCCCGCGTCGCGCTCCTGGTAGGGAACCCAGGTCTGCAATTGAACCCCCGCTGCAGTACCGAAGTTACGATGTGCGAACTGTGCCACCGCGATCGCGTTCAGCCAAGACGCGATCGGCGCCGATTGCTTCCAATGCGTGAGCCGCCGTCCATCGCCGAGATCGCGCTCTTCCTGAAGCAGCCCGTTTGCCGCGACCTGGTACTTGGAAGGTGCGATCACGATGAACTCGCTAGTCGCCTTATCGTACGGATGGTCAATAATCGGAATCCACTGGTGCGCCAGGTTCGGCCAGTTCACGCTGAAGATCCCCCGGTCGCCGTGGCTATTCTTTGAAAAATAGAGACCGCTCGACGGCTTCCCCTGATACGTCACAGAGAACTGTCTCCGCTCGCCGGCTCTAGTCGGCGTCACGAGTGAGATGGTCAGCCGGTCGTCCCGGTGAGAATACGGCGCTGGCGTTTCGCCGGATTTCACCTGGGACACGTTCATGGTGGATGCCAGATCGAGCGAAAACTCGCGGATTCCATCCCTAAGGAACCGGATGGAGGCAAGCGCTTCGCCGGAAATCACGTCACTGTCGTCGACGATCGTGATCTGAAAGATGTAGTGGTCGGCATCCACATCGGTTTGCCGCGGATAGGTATCGGCGGTCGCCACCGTCCCGGCAATAGTCAGCACAGCCATGACTCGCAACAGAATTGAGTCGTTATGCCGCTGGAGGCACGAAGACCAATTCCTGAAACGCGAATTCGTTACCGTCGATTTGGCGACCATGCTGAGAGTTTACTGGAATGGCGCGCTGGGATTCGGCCCTTGCAGAAGGGCTGCCGCTGCGAGAGCTTTCTGTTTCTCCTCGGCGCTCGCTTCCGCGGAGAAATGCTGATGCAGCACAACCGCATTTGGGGGCGAATTGATTCGGGGGGCATAGAGGATTTCGTAGGGTACAGGAAATCCGAAGATTGCCGTGTCGTCGGGATAAAACTCGCGCCATCAGCCTTGGAACGGGCATAGAAACTGGAAGCAACGCCCAGAGTATTGTGTCGCCGAGCTCGCTAGGATGATGGACCCACACATCATTATGGAAGCGATTACCAGGAACCTGACGGTCGCGATGCGGAAACGAGACCGAGCGGAGCCGCGGCGAATCGAAGCGGAACTACAACTGCCGGCTGCGCGAAGAACATCATGTCCAAGGGCCGCCAAGCGATTAGTTGCAATATCAGAAGGACAGCTTGACCCCGAGCTGTACGGCTCTTCCGCCGCCCGTGCCGTTGACTCCTGTCCCGCTGCCGACCGTCGAAGTGACATATCCGTAAGTCGAACTCGTCAGGCTGCCGCTCGGATTGTCGAACTCCGGCGTGTTCGTCAGGTTGAACGTCTCCCCGCGCAACTCCAGATCGACGCGTTCGTTGATCCTGAAGTTCTTGAACAGCGAAAGGTTCAACGCGAACAGGCCCGGACCGCTCAGGATGTTTCGCCCGGTGTTGCCGAAGACAACGCCTGTCGGCTGCACAAAGCTCGAAGTCGAGAACCATGGACTTCCCTGATTGATGCCGTGCAGGATTTCCACAGGCGCCACCTGATTCGCCGTCTGCGCTTCACCGGGCGTATTCAGGCTGCTCGAGCTCGCCGTGATCGAGAACGGTGTTCCCGTCATCATCGACAGCACTCCGGCGACTTGCCAGTTCCCCAGCGCCACCGCCGCGGGCCCTTTTTTCAGCCACCGCTTTCCTACGCCCCACGGCATCTGATAAACGAATGCCTGGGAGTAAGTCAGCGTGCGGTCGAAGTCCGCCCGGGCATAGTTTCGGCGCTGATCGATCTGCCACATCAGGGCTCCGTCGTCGCCCGACTGGTAGTCCATAGCTTTCTGCCAGGCGAAAGATGTCACGATGCTCAAGTCTCCGAATCGCCGGTTTAACTTCGCTTGCAGCGCGTTGTAGCTGGACGAATATCCCGCGTACCGCATCGTCACCCCGGCCGTCTTGCCCCAGAGAATGTTCAATGGCTGGCTTGCCGTTCCACGCCCGAGCGTGGTGGTAGGAGCGTTGAGGTTCAGTTGTGCTTCGGTATCAACGCCGTGAACACCAACGTAAGCCAGGTCAATTACCAAATGCGCGGGCAGCGATCGCTGGACCGCTACGTTCCACGTCTCCGTCGATGGATTCTTGAATTGCTGGTTCACGACTACAAAGCTGCTCGTAAGCAACGATCCGGTGGCGGGAATAATTCCATTCGCTGGAATCGGAACCGCGGCCGGCAGCGGAATCCCATTTTGAAATGTCGCCGGCGCCCCGGTGGGCAGCAAAGTGGTCGCGTATCCGTTACCCACCGGGGAGTAGAAGTTGCTGGATGCGACGGGGTAATTGTATGCGTAGTTATTGTTCGAGAACGGCGCATAACTCGTCCCGAATCCGGCGCGAATTACCGTCTTCTCAGACAATCGATAAGCGAGTCCGAGGCGCGGCGCAAAATAGCTGTAGCGCGTCTTCATCCCCAAATCCGATGGGTTAGCGCCAATTCCAGCCACCACCAGGGTGTTGCTATTCGCATCGTAGTTGGAGAAGCCTCCGGCGTGTGCCGGAGTGGCGGGCGGGTAGAACTCCCAGCGAAGCCCAAGATCAATGGTCAACTTGGGGGTCACTTGCCACTTATCGCCGCCAAAGGCGAAGAATTGCCACTGCCGGTATGCAGGAAAGTAAGTCGCCATATCGCGGGCGACGGAATCCGGCGTATCGAGTAAGAAGCTCGCGACCGAGTTAGCAATCCCGACGCTAGTAGCGGGATTGCAACTGGTGGCCAAACCATTTGATCCGATACTTACCGGCTTGCAGAGCGCGGTCTGAAGATTGCTGAAGTCGTAGACTCCGCGGGGGCTGTATGTCTGGCCCTGGAAAAGATTGTCCCGGATTCGCTTCAGGTCGATGCCCCACTTAAACGTGTGATTTCCCTTCGTCTTTGTCCACGTATTCACAAGATCGACGTTCACTTCGGACCGAACCCAGGGCAAGCCGGCATTGTAGCCGATGAACGGCACCGAAATGCCGTTCTGAATATTGATTCCCACCATCCCGCTGGTCTGCTGATCCAGGTTCACGCCCGGTATGCCGAGGTTCGCTGCATCGTTGGAGCCGTAATCGGACGGCACGGCTTCGTTGTGATAGTAGGACACTGCCAGCCGAAGTTCGGACAGCAAGGTCGGCGAGAAGATGCGGTTATAATTCAGGCCGGTGCTGTAGGTGTTCTGGTAACCCGTTCCCATAAATCCCTTGCCCGGTCCATTGCCACCCAGCTCGGGGCCGAATAATGGCGCCTGGTAAATCACCGGCCGCGAAAAGCTGAACCGCTCGCTCAAACGATCCTTATCCGACGGGTTAAAGTCCAGCTTTTCGTCGAGTGAGTCAGTAGTCTTAGTGAACGGCAGAACCGCGAAGTAGTTGTTAGTGGGCGATGAGAGCTTGTACGGCTGGTTTGCGCCGGGGAGCAGGTTGAGAATCGCCGCCGAAACTGTATTGATGCGATTCGCCGGAATTATATTGCCGGGAAATGGCGTCCTTCCCGTGCCATCGAGTGGATTGCCCGTCGCCGGATCGTAGACGATTTGCGCGGCTCCGCTCAGGTCTCCCGTCCGCCACGGGTCTGGCGGGATCGTAACCAGGTTCGTATTACTTTCATGATCCATGACGCGCAGGTAATCCGTAAATAAGAAGAGCTTGTTCTTCTCGATTGGTCCGCCGATATTCCCACCCACATAGTTATAGGCAAGGTGCCCGACCGAAGGGCTAAAGAACGAGCGCGCGTCGAGATTGCTGTTCTGCAGGAATTCGTAGGCCGCGCCGTGGAAATCGTTCGTGCCGGATTTGAGCGCTACGTTCACCACCGCGCCCGTTGCGCGCCCTAACTCGGGGTCATGGTTGGTCAAGGATATATCCACCGTCTGAATCGCTTCAATCGGTGGAATGTAAATCTGGAGAAGTCCGGTGCGCTCATTGTCATCGGTTCCCTCGATCATGAAGTTGTTTCCTTCGCGCATCTGGCCGTTCACTTCGGTCTGCAAGGAACTGGACGCGTTCATAAACTGGGAATGCTGTTCCGCAACCGGCGCTACGCCTGGGGCGAGGTTCAGGAGACTCTGGTAATTGCGATTAGAGCTGATCAGCGGAACGTTCGCCAGCACGTTGCGCTCGATCTTTTCACCGGTTGACGCGCTGTCCGCCTGTAGCGTCGCCGCTTGCGCCGTAACCTCCACCGTTTCCGTCACGTTGCCCGGCGTCAACTGTTGGTCGACACGGGTCCTGCTGTCTACCAGCAGGGTGATATCTTTGCTGGTCTCCCGCTTGAACCCGCTGGCTTCCGCCGTTACCGCATAAACTCCCGGCGGGAGGCTCGGAACAATCCAGTTGCCGCTCTCATTCGTTGTGGCGGCGTGCGCTGCGCCTGTTTGGGTTTCCGTAACCGTCACTTTGGCGCCCGGCACCACTGCCCCCGAAGGGTCTGTCACGGTGCCGAGCAGCGTAGCCGTCACAGCCTGCGACCACGCCATTCCTGCGCAGACGCCGATAACGGCGCAAAGCAGCATCAAAAATCGCAAACGTCCCATAATCGTCTCCATAATTCAATCCTTATCGGTCGCCAGCCAGCGAAGCTCTCAGGTCGCCGATTGAGATGCTATGCACCCCTTTCGGAGCCTTCACCGTGAAACTCAGCGGCGTTTCCTCATCGCGTTTTAATCGAATCGGTTGGCGGCCGGCAATTACTCCGTCGATACTGAGCGCTACTGACTGCTGCCCCTCCATGCTCCCCACGTTGCGAACCTTCAGGCGGCAGTTGAGTTTTCCGGCGGCGGCGGGCTGAATCTCGAGGTCGCGATACTCGAACTGAGGCCCGTACGGGCACTTCACAAGCACGGAGTATGTGTTGTTCCCGCCGCTGAAGTGCCACAGGTATCCGTCCTTCAAGATCGTCTGGCCGGGAAATACGGACCCGTTCGTCGCCGTATAGTCGTTCAAATCTCCGGTGGGAGCGTCGCCGTACCACGCCGGCATCCACGGCAGGTCACTACGCCACAAAACATGCGTCGGATCTTGCCCGTCCAGCACGTCCTCTCCGATGATGCATAGCCGGTTGCCCACGATCTTGGTGCCAGTGCCGATCTGCGTAACCACACGGATATTCCGGTCGTGGTCGACGAACGCATCGCCGATGCATTCTTTGTAATTGCACCAGTGGTCCTTCACGCCGCCCAGAAACGCCTCGCCCGGCGAGACCCATTCGTGAAGGTCGTTGGAGTAGAGGATGCGGCCCTCTTCGATGGTCGCGAGGTAGCGGTATTTCTTGCCTGCGAAGGTGAACTCCGGAAGTCGTGGGTTGTTGTGGGTATCGATGAACGCCGCCACCTTAAAGTGACTGGGAAAGCGCGGAAGCTTCCACCAGTTCGACCACTTCAGCAGATCCTCCGTCTGCGTCATCACCTCGCCATCGAACATCTCATGAGCGCGGTATTCCAGGAAGACGCTCTTGCTGCCGTCGGGCACCAGGACGTCGGGGTCTTCGACGCTGTCCGTTGAAGACATGCGCTTCACGATCGGGTTGTTGGCAGCCTTTGTCCAATGAAGGCCGTCGGCGCTGGAGGCCAATCCGATCTGGCTGGAAGGCGGCGCGTCGGGCGGGGCGGGCAGCGAGTTGCCCCGGTAGAACATGTTCCACTTGCCGTCGGCCAGATAGATTGCCGGATTGAAAGCCCCGGCGCCGTCCCAGTCTCCCGGCTTGCCAGGCCGCAGCACGATCCGCAGCGAGTTCGGATCCCACTTGTAGACGAGCTTGTTCAACTGCCGGTAGCCGAAGTCGTCGAATCTCGCCGCGCCTGACGCTGTTGCCACGAAGGGCCGGTCGGGGGTACGCGTGTCGCAGAGTTCCCGGACTGTGATCGGCTCTGTCTCACCCCGGAGCGCCAGCGTGGCAAACACCGCCGAAGAACGCCGTGAATACGCGAGCGAAAGCTTGAACCCGGAGCCGGTGCGAACTTTGACCGGCACGGAAGCGATGGTCCAAACGTACTCGCCGCCCTCACGCCGTTCCTTCCAGCCTTGGACCCAGTATTTTCGCGGCGTGACCTCCAGGATCGAATACTCACGGTTGCGGCGTTCGATGCGCAATTCGCCCGCGGCGGCATCGACCAGCGCCCGGATCTCTGTCCCATCGCCGGCGCGAAAGCCAACGCCGGCGTTCGCGGCAGGGTCGTCCAGCGATACCGTCGCAGAGACTTCTCCCTCGCCGGTCCCGAGTAGTACCGCCTTCGGAGAGGCAACTGACGAACCTTTCGCGCCTAACGAATAGCGCCCGTCCAATGCGCGCGAGCTGATGGACATCCCCCTTGCGGACCATTGCGCCAGGGTGCCGCCTTCGAAACCGTCTGCGAACTCCCGGTAGGGATACACGGCCGGAGGTCCGACGTGGAACGTAAACGTGCCGGAGCGTTCGTGGCCACCTCCTGCAAAGATGGCATTCACCCACCACCGGTGATGTCCTGGCTGTAAGCCGGCCGTACGGAACGAGGTTTCGCGCGCTGGTACGCGCGTCAAGACCTTGCCGTCGAGCACCACCTCGAACTGAGTTGCCCGCGCATGCGCTGCCCAGCGAAGGAAGACCCGGCTATCGCGCTCGGCGGTTCCGTTGGGGGAGAGTAGCGAGAACCCTGTGGTGGGCGTCAGCGTAATTTGGCCGAACAGCAACTCATATCCCGTGCTCTGCGGGTTCTTCCCCGTCACCAGAAACTTCAAGCCCATGTTTCCGGGCCGGAGGAAGGTTGCATTTCCAACTACGATGCGTTGCCAGGTGGCGTCCCCGCGCCTCCGGTCCGCGTAGAGGTCGACGGCAGATCCAACCTCATCTCCGCCGGTGGAAAGCTGGAAGATGCCGGAAGACGAGGTGCGCAGCGCCTCGACTGCGACGCGATACGTGCCCGGTGACGGCACTTCGACGAAATACTCCGCCGATGTGCGAGCGCCCTTCGCGGCGAGGACGCTCGTCACGTGCCCGGCAACCGATTCTTCTCGCAAAATGTGATTCGGAGGGTATGAGATCCACGGCAGTTCGGCAGCGGGCGCCGTAATTTCGCCGCTCTGCGCGGGCGCGGAGGCATTCAGCGGGAAGGCGCTGAGTGCGGCGGCAATCAACGATAACGAGGCGTGATATCGATACCACATCTGAACAACGAAACAATCGTAGCACCAACGAAAAAAATGTCAATACGTGGGTTGGTTGCGATATCATAATTGCGGTATAGCCAGGTCGCCCTGAGGCTGCCCGGCTAGCGGTAAAGTCTGATGAGTAATCCCACCAACGAGCGCTCCCGCCTCCCAACCATGCAGGACATCGCCGCCAAAGCCGGCGTCGCGCCCATGACCGTATCGCGGGTGATCAACGGCGCCGCGCGCGTCAGCCCGCAAATGCGGAAACGAGTGGAGCGGGCAATTGAGGAACTTGACTATCATCCCAATGCTCTCGCCCGCAGCCTCAAGAGCCGGCGGAGTCGCCTCATTGGAATTCTCTTGCCGGAAATCGTGAACCCGTTCTCCGCTGTGCTGGCCAACAGCATTGAGGAGACTTTGCTGCAACGCGGTTACAGCGCCTTCATCAGCACAACTGGAACCAGCGTTCAACGCGAGCAAGCGGCACTTCAGACCTTCTTCGACCACCGCGTTGAGGGAATCATCGTCGCGACCATGGATACTCCGGCCGGTACGGAGGCTTTGCAGAAATTCATCCGGCTCGGGTTGGCGTGCGTTGTCGTAGGCAGAGAATCAGCCAATTGCGATGCGGACAGGGTAACAATCGATCATCGCGGCGGCGCGCGGGAAGCCGTCGAACATCTGATTTCATTGGGCCACCGGCGTATCGGCTTCATCGGAGCCTCTCCCGAAAGCGCGCGCCGGCTGGGCCGTTTCCGCGGCTTCGAGGACGCTCTCCAAACGCACAATCTCGCGATCGACGACTCCCTGATCGTGGGCCCTGGAGTGGAATCCGGCCCCGGCTATTCGACAGAGGATGACGGCTATACCGGCATGCATCGGCTTCTGTCGTTCTCCAACCGGCCAACCGCGGTATTTGCGCGTAACGATTTCACCGCCATGGGCGCGATTCGGGCCGCCCGCGACCGTGGCGTGCAGATCCCCGACGGCATCGCAATCGCCGGATTCGACAACGTGCCGCTCGCGGCCTATTTCACACCTCCGCTGACCACCGTGGCGCAGCCGACCACCGAAGAGGGTCACGCGGCTGCTTCGCTCCTGCTCGAGAGAATTGAGGCGGATGCGCAACGCACGTATCGCGAAGTGCGCTTCGACTGTCGTCTGGTGGTTCGCCAGACCACCGTGAAATCCCCTGATGAAAAGTGCGCCGATCCGCGGGGGATGCCGCGTTGAGCGCGTCCCGCACAGCCGGCTCACGGCCGGTTATTCGAGGCGTGCGGTGGTGGATCATCGGCCTCGTTTTCCTGGCGACGGTCCTTAACTTCGTCAATCGTCTGGCAATCGCCATCTTAGGTCCGGTGATTACCCGGCAATTTCACCTCAGCAATCAACAGTTCGCGAGCATCACCACCTGGTTCCTGGTGGCCTACACGGTCAGCCAGGGCCTTTCCGGCAGGCTCTATGACCGTATCGGCACGCGGCGCGGATTTACGATTTCGACGCTGACCTGGTCCGTCGCTTCCATGGCGCACGCGTTTGTTACGAGCCTCTTAGGCCTCAGTTGCCTTCGCTTTGTTATGGGACTCGGAGAGGCCGGGAACTGGCCGGGCGCGGCCAAGGTGGTGACCGAATGGTTCCCGGTACGCCAGCGCGCGCTGGGCATGGCGATCTTCAACAGCGGGACCTCCATTGCTTCCGTGATCGCGCCGCCGCTCATCATCTGGCTGCAATCCCGCTTCGGATGGCAAGCGACGTTCCTCGCCGCCGGCGCCAGCGGTCTGGTTTGGCTAATCGCATGGCTGGGATGGTACCAACCGCCGGACCGGCATGCCCGCGTGTCCGCCGAGGAACTCGAGTTGATCCGCAGGGGCAGCGGGCCGGCGGCGCTCGCGCAGCGCGTATCGTATGGCGAGCTCATCCTGCAGCGGCCCGTCTGGGCCATTGTAGTGTCGCGCTTCTTCGCCGATCCGGTGTGGTGGCTCTACATCACGTGGCTGCCGCTGTATCTATATACCGTCCGCGGCTTCAGCCTGCACGAAATCGGCATGTTCGCCTGGGCGCCCTATGCGGCCGCCGATCTGGGCAGCCTTGCCGGCGGCTGGCTGTCGGGACACCTCATCGATCGGGGGTGGAGTGTGAATCGCGCGCGCAAAACAGTCATTTTCGGCGCGAGCATTCTGATGACTGCGGGTGTGTTGGCGGCATCTGCGAAAAGCGCAACGACGGCGCTTATCCTCATCGGAATGGTTCTGTTCGGATTTCAGGCTTGGATCAACAACGTTCAAACGCTGCCCAGCGATTATTTTCCCGAGAACGCCGTAGGCGCCGTTGCCGGCATGGGGGGAGTGGGCGCCGGGATCGGCGCGATTCTCCTCGTCCAGACCACCGGATGGGTAGTCGATCGCTGGCATTCCTACACGCCGATTCTGTTGGTTACAGGCGTTCTGCCTCTGGTGGCGACGGGTTTCCTGTTCGCCTTGGGAGGTCGCGTCAGGCGCGTGAGTCTGGCACAAAGCAGGGCTAACGCAATTACATAAAGGACTTATGAAGAAGAGCGTGCAAAATAAGAACGGGTCAAAAGGAACGGCTGCCGGCCAGTATGTATTCAGCACCAGGAGGACAGTCCGATATCGCTTCCCTACTCACACCAATAACCTGATTCTGGATCGAGCGCAGGCGACGGCGTCGGAGGCGTTTATGGTTGTCCTGGAACCGGGCGAGGCGCCCCCGCTCCATGCGCACCACGACACGGAGCAGATTTTTTACGTGGTTTCGGGAACGGGCACGCTTTACGTGGGCGACCAGCCCGGCAATCGCTTTCGAGTGAATCCAGGCGATCTGGTGCGTATACCGCCCCGGACGTTCCATCGCATTCGCTGCCGGGGCAGCGAACAGCTTGTATATCTGAGTGTCGACTGTTTTCCCGGCGGCCGCCCGAAGGACGAGCCTACGTGGGAGAGCCACGTGCGTGTCATGTGCGCCCAGAATGGGTGGGCGTTTGAAGAGGTGCGGAAGAACGCGACAGCAAGCGGGATTCGGAGAACCCGCAGGAAGTCAAACTCGTGATGGGGCGTGCTTGGTCCACAAATGTTGCCTTACCAGTTCACCAGCCAGGAGCCGGCGGCGATCGTCCGGGGCCGCTCGGAACCCGTCGACGTGCCGGTAATGATCCGCCGGTAAGCCCGCAAGTATTCTGCGACCATTCGCTTTGCGCTGAACCGGCGGCGGGCGGCCTTTTTACATTCATCGCGATCGATTTCGCCGACGGCGGCGATTGCGTCGGCCATCTCGCGAGCGTTCGCAACGATGTAGCCGGTCCGGCCGTGCTCGACGATCTCGGGCAGGGCGCCGGCCGGGAATGCGATCACGGGGGTGCCGGCGGCGAGCGCCTCCATTGCTACCAGCGAACTCGTCTCCTGGACTTCACTGGTGACTAACAGGCAGCTGGCTTCCGCGAGGAGCCTCTTTTTCGTATCAAAATTCACTGGCCCGACGAATTGACGCCGTTTGCTCAAACGGGGAACGATCTCGCGCTCAAAGTAATCGCGATGGTGCTGATACGGAAATACTTCACCGGCGAGTACGAAGTCTACGCCGGCCATTCGGGCGGCGTCCATGGCGATGTGGAACGCCTTTTCCGGGCAAACCCGTCCTAACGCCAGAGCGTGGGTGCGTTTGGCCTTGGACGGCGCAAATCGTCCGATGTCTACCCCGTTTGAGATCGGCGGCAGTAGCAATGAGCTTGGCGGACACGCCTTTTGCTCGGAGGCGGAGACACAATTCAAGTAAAAGCCGGCGCGTCTCAGGTGAAAGATACGAGCGGGGTACCAACTCGGGGGTAAGTGCAAGGTAGCCAGCGTCGGCGTACCGTCCGGGGGGAGGTACTGATGGAAATCGAGCGTATGCATATGCACGAGATCGACGGAGTTCCTGGCGAGTGTTTGCGCGATGAGCCGTTTGTGCAGCCTCTGCCCTTGCTCACGAATAGCAGAATTGAGCACGCGTTTCGCCCGCGGGGAGGCGAGCAACGTGCCGCGCACCTTGGAGCCTTCTGTCGCAAGCACGAGCGAGCGGTGGCCGGCCTCGGTCAGAGCACGATCAAGGATTGTTATGATCTGCTCAGATCCGCCAACAGCATCTTCTCCAACATAGGTAAAAGGATAAGCAACACTGAGGACCGTAAGTGGCATTTGTTGAGTGGCCTCTCGAAGCCTATTAAGAAAGTTGCAACCCAGGTTCCAGTGGTATTGAACTTGCGATTCAGAGAATGAAATGGCAAAAACCCGCCACCCGGCCGTCATCGTAATCGGCGAGTTCTTTATCGACGAGATACTGAGCGGTTTTCAAACGCTGCCCAAACTGGGGGAAGAGTCTTTTGCGCGCCGTTTTCACCGCGAAGTCGGCGGGGGGGCGGCCACTACCGCGTGCGGACTCGCGAAACTCGGGGTCGAGGTGGCTGCCTTGGGTTCGGTTGGAAGCGAGGATGGGGCTTGGGTGGTCAAGCGCCTGACGTCATTCGGCGTGGATTGCTCCGGCCTGGAATTGGATCCCGCCGAGCCAACCGGCCTGACCGTCAGTGTTTCGACGCGAGAAGATCGTGCGTTTTTCAGCTACTACGGTGCGAACCGGCTGCTGGCACGCAAACTGCTCAAGGCCGAGACGCTGAAGCGGTTGAGCCTGGCGAGGCATGTTCATTTCGCGTGCGCACCCGACAGCGAAGTCGATGAGCCGCTGTTGCTCGCTCTTCGGCGCCGCCGCTGCCATATCTCGATCGACGTGCAATCGCACATGAGCTGGCTGACAAAGCCGGAGAGCCTGAAGATTTTGCGCCATTGCGACATATTTTTCCCCAACGAACAGGAGGCGGAATGGGTATCGGGTCAAGAAGGGACCCACCGAGTGCTGCGCGCGCTCCGCGACCGGGGATTGCGGGGGGTCGGAATGAAACTCGGCGGAAGAGGCGCGGCACTGCTCTGGCGCAGACGAGAGTTTCTAACCGATGCGATATCGGTCGAGGTGGCGGACACAACCGGCGCAGGCGATTGTTTCAACGCCGGATTCATTTACGCGTGGCTGCGGGACGATAATCCGCAACGATGCCTGGAGATTGCGAACATTTGCGGTGCGCTCTCTACGCGCGCCCTGGGCGGAATCGAAGGGTTCCCGACACGCGAAGAACTGCAGAAGTTCGAATCGCGCCTGGAGCCGGCAGCATGAAGGTCGCGGTGATCGGCTGCGGGCTGCGAACGCCGCTACTGATTCATGGGCTGGCTCATTCGGGGATCGGCGTGTCGCAGCTGGTTTTGCATGACTTGAGGCCGGACCGTACTGCTTTGATGGCGGCGCTCGGGCAGGAAATCGCCGCGGGGAAGCACCTTCAGGTCTCGGAATGCAGCAGCCTCGCGGAAGCCGTGCGCGATTCCTCTTTCGTGATCAGCAGCATCCGGGTCGGCGACATGGACGCGCGGGCGAGAGACGAGCGTATCTCCTTCGAATGCGGATTCGCCGGACAGGAGACGACGGGTCCGGCGGGCTTCGCAATGGCGCTGCGCACCATTCCGGTTGCCATTGAACACGCGCGTCTGGTGGAAAAACTCGCTCCGCAAGCATGGATTATTAATTTCACAAACCCCGCTGGCTTGGTTACACAGGCGATTGCAACGCATAGCGCGGCGCGGGTGGTCGGCATCTGTGATACGCCGGCCGAACTATTCTTTCGGATTGCACTGGCGCTGGGTGAGCCGGTGAGCGATGTGGCGTGCGATTATTTCGGGCTAAACCATCTCGGATGGGTTCGCGGCGTTCACGTCCGCGGCGATGACGTAATGAATCGGATTCTCGACGACGATGCACTTTTGCGCAGCCTCTACCCGTCCGAGCTATTCCCACCTGCCCTGATCCGATCACTGCGGCTGATTCCGACCGAGTACCTGTTCTTCTATTACCGGGCGAGTGCCGCGATACGGAATCAAACCGCAGCGGCGGCCACTCGCGGGGAAGAACTACTGAAACTGAACCGGCGCGTGATTTCGGAGCTCGAAACCAACGTGCAGCGGGGAGCCGGGGCTGAAGCTCTTCGGGTTTACCGTGCGTATCTCAATCGGCGGAATGCCAGCTACATGCATCTGGAGGCGGAGGGCACGTCCGCGTTTGCGCAGCCCGATTTCGATTGGGATCCGTTCGAGGGCGCGACGGGATACCATCGAATCGCTATCGAGGCTATAACGGCGTTGACCAGTCAAGAACCGCGCCGCGTGGTGCTAAACACCGCCAATCGCGGCACGATCCACGAACTCGAGCCAGAAGATGTGGTGGAAGTTGCGTGCATGGTGGATCGATCGGGCGTGCGGCCGCAGCAGGGCCCGGGGCTTCCGTATCAGGTGCGGGGGCTGACGACGGCGGTGAAGGCGTACGAGCGGCTGACGATCGAAGCGGCAGTTACGAAGCGGCGGTCCACGGCTGTTCTGGCGTTGTTTACGAACCCGATCGTTTCGGATTGGGACGGGGCGGAGAAGTTCGTCGAGAGGTTGTGGACAGCGGGTGACTTTCGATATTGAAGACAGCGTTCTGTAGATACCGAATGTAACCGAAACTCCGGTGATGAATTTAACTTGTATATCGCTACCGTTAGCGCTAAAATCAACCGAAGTCGCGTTAGCACCCTTGTGGGAGACGATCGATGAACCTGCCTCGAACCGCAGCCCGGCTCGTGCCGCCCGCGTGCCTCATGCTCATGGCCACACTCATGGCCCAAACTCCAACGGCAACCGTGAACGGCTCAGTGGTCGACTCTTCTGGCGCCTCCGTTCCCGAAGCTCAAGTCACCGTCATCAACCAGGAAACCAACGTGGTCAGCAAGAAGACCACCAATACCGACGGCACCTTCAACATCATCAATCTGCTGCCCGGAAACTATGTCCTCACCGTGGAAAAAACCGGGTTCAAAAAAGCCGCCCTTCCGGTGTTCAAACTGGACGTCAACCAGACCCTCACGCAGAAAATCACCCTTGATGTCGGCGCCTCCACGGAGACCGTCACTGTCAGCGCAGAATCGGTCGGCGTCATGATCCAGCGCTCCACCACTGAGATGGGCACCACCATCGACGAGCAGCAGATGCACGAACTGCCCCTCAACGGACGCAATTTCACTCAACTGCTGATCCTGCAACCCGGCGTCAATCCGGTGAATACGGCGCAGGGCGGCAACGGCATCGGCAATGCGGACGGCGGCAACATCGCCATCCCGAACGCCGTCGTGTACCGCCCGAGCGTGAACGGCGCCGGCAACCGCTCCAACGCGTACTACATGGACGGCATCATCAACACCGACGACCGCGGCGGCGGCTGGAGTATTCAGCCGATCGCCGACACCATACAGGAATTCAAGGTTCAGTCGCACAATAACGATGCGCAGTACGGCAACGTGCTCGGCGCGGTGGTCAACATCGTGACGAAGAGCGGCACGAACCGCTTCCACGGATCGGCATGGGAATTCGCTCGCAGTAATATTTTCGACGCGCGCAACCCCTTCACCGGCTTCTGTTCCCCGGCCACCTGTCCGGCCCTCGCCAACTCGCTCAACGGCCAGGTGGCGGCGGGACAACAGACATCCGCCAATGCCGCTGCAATTCTTTCCCAGACCGGCGTTTCGCCCTCGGGCTACTCGCAGCACATGTACGGCGGCACATTGGGCGGCCCCATCAGGAAAAACAGAACATTCTTTTACGTCGGCTACGAAGGATGGCGCTTCCGCCAGCCGCAAGGCACACTGGCGAACGTCCCAACGGCGGCCGAACTCACCGGCGACTTCACCGGCAAGGTGACCCCTGAATTGATCGGGGCTGTCAACTCTACGAAGACCGCGATCACGCCCAACACCATCTACAACCCGTTCGCCGAATCGGGACCGAATTCCGCAGTTCCGTTCTTCTGCGATTCCACGGGCAAACCGATGCCGCTTCTGAACCCGGGCGCGGCCTTCGGAACCGCTGGTTACGGCATTCAGGCCACCGGCGGGACGCAGTGCAATCTGCTGCCTCCCGGATTGATCGACCAAAAACTTGCCAGCGTCATCTCCGCGTATACTGCGCCGACTCTCAAGAACTGCGCGTTCAGCCCGAATTACACCTTCGCTATCGATAACTGCCTGGATCAGCGCGATCGCACCGATAACGCCAATAACTTCGATTTCCGCGTGGACCACCACTTCAGCGATAAGAACATCGTGTTCGGGCGCGCTTACATGCTGTGGGATTCCAGCCAGGGCATCGTGGCGGGCACCACATCGGTTACGCCGACGCCGTATCACGTTTGGAATATCGGCGGCGCATGGGACCACATCTTCACGCCGAACCTGGTGATGGAAGTGCGCGGCGGCATCAACGCCCGGCCCGTGCTGGTGAATCCAACCAATCCGCAGGGCTTCACTCCCGAGAGCGCGGCGGGCTTCCAGAACCTCGACGCTACGGCCGGTTTCTTCCTGAATGTCGGCGGCTATATCGGCAGTGCCAACAGCGGCATCGGCAACGTAGGAACGCAGCATCGCGCCAATCCCGAGCACAACGTCAATGCCGCCATGAGCTGGAGCCACGGAAAACACAACTTCCGGTTCGGCGGCGAATATCTGTATGAGAATCGCCTGGAGACGAACCTGTATGGCACGTTCGTTTCCAGCGCCGCGCAGACGTGCCCTACGAACAGCTCCGGTCTATTCGCCTGCAGCGGCAATCAGGGCAACGGCCTGGCCAGTATGCTGCTGGACCTGCCTTCCGCGCTGACCGTCAATGTGCCGCAATACGAAGAAGTACACGTGAAAATCGCGCCGCTCGGCTTCTTTTTTCAGGACGAGTGGCACGTGCGGCCGAACCTCACCATTAACCTCGGCGTGCGTTACGACTATCTGCCTGCGGTGAACCTGTTGGTCGCGAACGGCGAGACTGTCAACTCGCTCGACCTCCCCGGGCAGAAATTCATCATCGGTGACAAGCAGACTGCCGCTTACACGCAGGGCTGCGGCAATCCGCAACTTCCGCCGTGCGTGCCGGGCGGGCTGAACGCCAACAACCCCGCGTTCAACGTGACTGTGGGCGGAGTGACTTACAACACGCTGAATAACATCGTGTTCTCGCCGGACCGGCAGCCCACATTGCGCAGTGTCAACGACAATATCGGGCCGCGCATCGGTCTGGCATGGCAGTTTATGCCCAACACGGTGCTGCGCGCCGGATACGGAATTTTCTACGACACCATCAGCTATCGAAGCCAGTACGCCGAAAACACGCTGCAAGGCTCCATCTGGCCGTGGACGCGCGGCGTTTCCGACACGCTGAACACCGCGCCCCCCGGCACTGCTGCGACGCCGACCGTCGCGCCCATCTGCTACAGCCTGGCGAGTTGCGGACCCTACGGCGGCTACGCCACCAGCCAGCTCACCGGGCTCGTGGGAAGCAACCCGATCGTAGTCGCGCCCACACCGTGGGGCTCCACGTTTGGCGGATATACCAACGCCGCCGATTACAGCGACCCGCGATCGCAGCAGTGGAACGTGCAGATCGAGCGGCAGCTTTCCGCCAATTCGATGTTCTCTATCGCTTACGTCGGCAGCCACACGCAGCGGCTCGACTGGTGCTGCAAGGCGAATTACCCGCAAGGCGGACCCTTCTGCCAGAACAACCCGGCGCAGGGCTTCACCTGCCCCACTACTCCCCTGACGCCGGCGCAAATCAATCAGCGCCAGTACATGCCGTTCGCGGCGCAGGGCTGGAACTACTCGCAGTCGACCGGCTTCACCACGTTCCATGCATTGGAGGCGCAGTTCCAGAACCGCTTCTCGCACGGCCTGCAAACGCTGGTCGCGTTCACGTGGGAGAAGTGCCTGGGCGATTCCAACGGCGACTTCAATGCTGAGAATGGCAGCGAAAGCGCTCCCTACGAATACTTCTTCAATACCAGGCTTTCCAAGGGCGTGTGCGCGTATGACATTCCGATCCTGTTCAACTGGAGCACGGTGTATCAGCTTCCGTTAGGCAAGGGCAAGAAATGGTTGAACCACGGCGTGCTGTCCTATGTGCTCGGCAACTGGGAGACGAATTACTCGTTCCTGGGCCGCTCGGGCCAGGCGTTTAACCCGTCGTGGGGCGGCGCGAGCAGCGTCTGCACCACCACGCTGACGGCGAACTGCGTTCCCAACACCATCGCAGGCCTCGCTCCCACCAGCACCGATCCGGCGAATCTGTCGAATGCCGGCGGCAGCATCACGGGCTACAGCCGCCCCAGCCTGCTATCGAACTGCGATTTGAAGCCCGCGAAACAGACGGTGCAGCAGTGGTACAACCCGTCGTGCTTCGTGAGCCCGGCATCCCCACTCGTCGGACCCGGCTACGGGTTCGGCAACGCGCCCATCGGCAACATGCGGACGATGCGCTGGATCAACGCGGACGTCGCCTTGATCAAGAACATTCCCATTTCGGAGAGCAAAGCGCTGCAGTTCCGCGCCGAAGCCTTCAACGTCTTCAACCACATGGTGCTCGGCACGCCGGGCAATTCGATTTCGCCTTCATTCTCCGGCGGAAACATCAGCTACGGGACGGCCGGCGTAGTCAGCAGCATCGCGAACATTCCTCGCGAACTGCAACTCGCGATGAAATTCAGCTTTTAACACGTGACACGCCGCAACCAGGGAAATTCTTCTTGCAGGAAAACGGAGAGACGCTACAGGAAGAAACCAAACCAAATTGAAGCGCAGCGAGCCATCAAGCAGCTCGACGCACAGGAAGAAGTGCGGCGAGCTGGCTGGGGTCCAGCCTAAGGTCACTTGCGGAAATTCGTATCGCCCACTACCGGGCCCTCGCCGCTATCCGTTATGGTCCCCGGATGCCACTCGCGGGCCACATCGATGTCTGCCAGGGCAGAGGCAGTCAGCGCGTTCAGATCGACAAGCCGGTTCAGCCGGCCCAGGTACTGCGGTTTGTACTGCCCGGTTGCAACTTCCGCATAAGCCTTCCAATGAGCCAGCGCGGCCTCCAGATGGCGCACCGCTGAGGCGCGGCGTTCCACTTTGCCGTCGCTGTCGAACAGGGCGAGGTCGCCCGCCGCCAGTATCTTCTCGGCATAGTATTCGGCCAGATCGGCCATGGCGTCCGCGTCGCCGAGGGTCAGGCGCAGTTCTTTGTTCGCTCCCGCGACCGGCCTCACTTCCTCCGCCAGGCGGTGCGCCGCGGCGGCGTTCCTTTGCAAGTCCGCGGCTACTTCCAGGGGAGTGATCCCGTTCATCTTTTCACCTTTGAGGAATCGCGTTCGCCACTGGCGGACGTTCAGTATGCCGCTGCCGGGCATAGTCTGGCCCTGAATGAAATCAGCGACGGTGAAGAAGCCGGAGCCGTGTCCGCTTTGGATGTTCGCTTCGGGGAACCACTTGAAATCCAGGTCGCGCCAGAAAAACCGGGTGACCTGCGGCATGGTTTTCGAGGCGGCGGCTATCGCCTCATATATCTTGGCAGCGGGCGCCGCGGGAAATCGCGCGCCCAGCATCCGCTCGAAAAGCCCGTTCGGCAAATCGGGCTCATAGCTCAGGCGGCCCCACAGGGCAAAGCTGTACCATTGCTTTTGCATCACGAGCTGCCGAGGGCTTTCCGGGTCCTTGTCGATGAATTCGCGGCCCCACGTGTAGCCATCGGGCCCCATATTGAAACCCGCCACGCGATCGGGTCCCGGCATGTTCTTGATGTAAGCTCGCGCATAGTCGGGGTCGCCCCAGCGGAAGCTGTAAATATCATCGTTTCTCACTTCCAGCCATGTGCGGAGATTCTTGGGCATTTCCGTCAGCACCGGCGCGATGAACGGCGGATTCGGCTCGGAATACATATGTGCGACGGAGTACTTGAAACTGAAGTCGAACGGCCCTGGATAGTCTGCAAAGGCGCTAATTGATTCCGCCTGCGAGGTCTGGTGATACCTGTGAATCAGGCGGAATAGTCGGTTCGGTTCGTCTTTCAGCGCGTCGCGGATTCCTTCGCCGTACGTCTTCCACAGCCACGTTTCGTGATCGAAGGGTCCCCGGGCGCTGCTCATGTTTTCGCCCGCCGTAATGCCGATGCCTGCCAGCAGCGGATAAGTCTTGACCGTTTCACGGACGCTGGCGCGGAAGTAAGCGATGGTCTCGGGATTGTTGCCGTCTTCGGTGATGCCGTGTTTGCCCTCCGTACCCCAGACGAAGATATTCCAGGTGTACCAATAGATGTCGATGCCCCGGTCCTTGGCGTACTGCATGACATCTCGCCAGAAGTGAATTTTGTCGTCGATCGTCATGTGATTGACGATGGCGACCCGGCCGAGTTTGAACGGCTGCGACATCAACCTGGCGTTCATGTTGAACTTCAGATCGAAAGGCTCTTCATTGCCCCACACGTCGTTGAGGGCGACGTCGGGATATTCGGGCACTTTGACGATGGACGGAAAAGGATGCAGATTCCAGAGCGAGATCGTATTGAAGCGTTGCCGCGCCATCTTGTCAAACAATTCGCGCCAGAAACCCATGCTCCACATTTCTGGAATATTCGATTGCGCCGAATCGCTGGCGTCGGAATAGGTGGGGGTTCGCCGGTCGAGCGGAATATTGAATTTGATTCCGCGCTGCGCGATGTGCGGGGAGTGGTCGGAATCGCCGGTCTTGCCGATCAAGCCTTGGCGGATCGCTTCGGCGATATCGAGGCCGCCGTACATTGCGCCATTGGCGTCGGCGCCAAGGACGGCAATGGTGACCCGGCCTCGCTGTTCCGCCCGGCGGATGGCGTACGCCTGCGGCGCGAACGTCTTTAGCGGCGCGACATGCAGGGTTTGGGCTAGCGTGGTCGATTCTGCCGCGCCGGCAGCGATGGCGAAGCGAAGGGCGCCTGTGAAGGCGCTGATATCGCGGAGGCCGCGGTCCGCCGTGGCCCGTTTCGGTCCAAGGGCGCGGGCAATTTCGGCGGAGGCGAACGAGACCTGCGGCGCCTGGCTGTCGCGGAACACGGGTTGTGCGTGCAGGAGTGGACCAATGACCAACGCAGGCAGGAGAAAAAGCACGGACTTTCGTAAGGTCATGCTGGAATTAACTATAGAACTTTTGAGTTTCGAAGATCACTTTGCCGCGCTTTTGCGCCGGCGGTTCCGCGCTCCCACACGCTACCAGGCGGGTCCGTTCAGCGCCTGGAAGAGCCTGGCGCGGAGGCTGAGTGTAGAGTACGATAAGAATTTCACCGCGAAGTTCATCCCTGAAGGCGAGTTCTCATGCTGGCACAATGCGACCACGGTAACGCGATGTCGATGGACTCAATTGCCCTGTTGCGGCTCCTTCACCTTGCCGATTCGGCGCTTGCGATTGGGGGAGCAGCACATTCCTTTGGCCTCGAAACCCTTGCCGAGGAGGCGCTGCTGGCGCCGCAAACGCTCGAAGAGTTTCTGCGGGTGCACCTGCAGGAATCGGCCAGGCTGGAGGCAGTGTATGTGGGATTGGCTTGGAAGGGGCGAGATCCGCGGACGCTGAGTGAGGAGTTGAGCGCGCGAAAGCCGGCTCGCGAATCCCGCGAGGCGAGCGTGAAGCTCGGACGCCGCTTCGCCGAGCTAGTCAATGGAATTCTGCAGCAGCCGCTACTCGAAAGCGACCTGCATTACTGTGTCGCATTCGGTACGGCAGGAGCCGCGCTCGCTATACCTCTCGATTCGGTGGTGCTCGCATACCTGAACCAGTCGATCGTGGGGCTTATTTCCGCTTGCCAGCGTCTGATGCCTCTTGGCCAGTCTTCGGCAAACACGATACTCTGGAACATCAAACCGGCAATTCTCGAAACTTGCAGTGCATCCTGTTCGGAGGAGATGGCTTGCTTCAGTCCTTGCCTGGAACTGGCGTCCATGAGGCATCCGTTACTGGAGACGCGCCTGTTCATCAGCTAAAGCTGCGCTTCTCGCGCGAGCGTTTTCGGGTGGAGCGCCAGGACGCCCCGTGGAAGGTAGTGAGGGCGTTCCGGGGTCCGGAGGGCAGCGCGCTGGTGCACCTGAACAACGTCTCGGGCGGCGTGCTGGCGGGTGACCGGCTGAGGCTCGATATCGGGGTGGAGGCGGGCGCGTCGGCGCAGATCACGACCACGGGTGCGACTCGCCTCTACCGCCACCGGCCAGGATCGGCCGATTCGGAACAAGCGACGAACATCTGCGTGGCGGAAGGCGGGGTCCTGGAGTACCTTCCCGATGCGGCGATTCCGTACGCAACCTCGCGACACGCGCAAAGGACGACCATCCGGCTCAGCGACGGAGCGGCGTTGTTCTGGTGGGAGGTGATCGCGGCGGGCAGGCTGGCGGCGGGAGAGCGGTTTGCCTTCGACCGGCTGGCAATCCATTCCGCGATTTACGCGGAAGAGCGGCCCGTGGTGCGAGACGATTTCGTTCTGGATCCGGCGGCAAGGAATCCCGGGGCTTTGGCGCGCATGGGCCCGTACTCGTATCTCGCCACTCTGTACGCGATTCGGGCTGGACGTCCCGCGGCTCTATGGAGGGAGCTGGAGACGAAGTTGAGTGACCTGGCGTCGCACCGTACGCGGCAGGGGGAAGCGGTGTGGGGCGCCAGCGCACTGGCTTCCGACGGTATCGTTGTGCGAGGCTTGTGTACCAGCGGCCGTTTCGTCTACAATCCGCTGATCGAATTCTGGAGAATGGCCCGGCGGTCCGTTACGGGAACGGATGCAGTGCCGCCGAGAAAGACCTATTGAGGAGGAGGGATGCACCTGAATTTTCAGGAGCAGGAGCGGCTCATGATCTTTGTGGCCGCAGAACTGGCACGGAAGCGGCGCGCCAGAGGGTTGAGACTGAACTATCCGGAAGCGATGGCGATTCTCACGGCCGAGATCCTGGAGTGGGCGCGCGATGGGAAGTCGGTTACGGAGATCATGACCCTGGGAGCGGGCGTGCTGACCGCCGGTGATGTGATGGACGGAGTCGCCGGCATGATTCACGAAGTGCAGGTAGAGGCCACCTTTCCGGACGGGACGAAACTAGTGACCGTACACGATCCCATACAGTGAGGGAAGCGCGATGAAACCTGGCGAGTATTTCCTGGAGAGTGAACCGATCGAAGCGAATTTGGGTCGAAAAGTGGCCACCGTGGTGGTGCGCCATCGGGGCGACCGGCCGGTTCAAGTAGGCAGCCACTACCACTTTTTCGAAGTCAACTACGCGCTGGATTTCGAGCGCGAAACAGCGCGCGGCATGCATCTGAATATTCCGGCCGGCACCTCGGTGCGGTTCGAGCCGGGCGAGGAGAAGGAGGTCGCGCTGGTGGAATTCGCGGGAGAGAAGATGGTGCTGGGGCACAAGGGCAAGGGGAGCAAATGAGCCTCTCGATACCGAGAAAAACGTATGCCGACCTGTACGGGCCTACGACGGGCGATCGCGTGCGGCTTGCCGACAGCGAGCTGATCATCGAGGTGGAGAGAGACTACGCCAGCTACGGCGACGAGATCACGTTCGGCGGCGGGAAAGTGATTCGGGACGGCATGGGTCAGAGTTCCCGGGCCACTCGCGCCGAGGGCGCGCTGGACCTGGTGATTACGAACGCTCTCATCATCGACCACTGGGGCATCGTTAAGGGGGATATCGGGATCCGCGACGGCCGCATCGTCAAGGTAGGCAAGGCGGGGAATCCCGACACGATGAAGGGCGTCGATCCGCAACTGGTGGTGGGCGCATCGACGGAAGTGATCGCCGGTGAGAATCTGATTGTCACCGCGGGGGCGCTCGACAGCCACATCCATTTCATTTCTCCGCAGCAGGTGTATGCGGCGCTTTGCAATGGCATCACGACGATGATCGGGGGCGGCACGGGTCCTGCAACCGGGACGAATGCGACCACGTGCACTCCGGGAGCATGGCATCTCGCGCGCATGTTGGAGGCCGCCGATGCGTGGCCGATGAACTTCGGCTTTCTGGGAAAGGGCAACGCCAGCGATACCGAGCCGCTGGTGGAGCAGATCCGCGCCGGGGCCTGCGGGCTCAAATTGCACGAAGATTGGGGCACCACTCCCGCGGCGATCGACGCCTGCCTGCGTGCGGCGGATTTGATGGATGTGCAGGTGGCGATCCACACAGACACGATGAACGAAGCGGGCTTCGTGGAGGATACCATCGCGGCGATCGCCGGCCGCGTGATCCACACGTATCACACGGAAGGCGCGGGCGGCGGTCATGCCCCGGACATTATCCGGATCGCCGCGCTGGCGCATGTGCTGCCATCGTCCACAAACCCGACGCGGCCGTATACGGTGAACACGATCGCCGAGCATTTGGACATGCTGATGGTGTGTCACCACCTCAATCCGCAGGTGCCGGAGGACATCGCTTTCGCAGAGAGCCGGATCCGCCCGGAGACGATTGCGGCTGAGGACATCCTGCACGATCTGGGCGTATTCAGCATGATCTCCAGCGATTCGCAGGCGATGGGGAGAATCGGCGAAGTGGTCACGCGCACGTGGCAGACGGCGCACAAGATGAAGGTGCAGCGCGGCGCGTTGCCGGAAGATTCGGCGCGCAACGACAACTTCCGCGTGCGGCGGTACGTCGCCAAATACACGATCAACCCGGCGTTGACGCACGGAATCGCGCACGAGGTGGGATCGATCGAGCCCGGCAAACTGGCGGACCTGGTGCTGTGGAAGCCTTCGATGTTCGGCGTGAAGCCGGAGATCGTGGTAAAAGGCGGGCTGATCGCGTGGAGCGTGATGGGTGACGCGAACGCTTCGATTCCGACGGCACAGCCGGTGATGTACCGGCCAATGTTCGGATCGTTCGGAGGCGCGACTGCGTCCACAGCGCTCACGTTTGTGTCGCGCGTGGCGTTGGAAGCGGGCATCGGGAAGAACTTCCGGAAGAAGGCGGCGGCGGTGAAAAACTGCCGAAGCGTCGGCAAGCGGGATATGGTTCACAATTCGGGAACCCCGAAGATCGAAGTGGATCCGGAAACTTACGAAGTGAGAGCAGACGGGGAACTGCTGACGTGCGAAGCTGCGAAGGTGCTGCCGATGGCTCAGCGGTATTTCCTGTTTTGAGAACGGAGGAGGAGAGCGAGCGATGACGAGGGCATTCCGGGTGGGGATCGCGGGGCCGGTGGGTTCCGGGAAAACGGCGCTGGTGGACCGATTGAGCAAACGGCTGTGGCCGGGACTCAATCTGGGAGTGGTGACGAACGACATCTACACGAAAGAGGATGCGGAGTTCCTCGTTCGTCAGGGGACGCTGCCGCCGGAGCGCGTGGTGGGCGTGGAAACGGGAGGCTGCCCGCACGCGGCGATTCGCGAAGATGCGTCGATGAATCTGGAGGCGATTGCCGAGTTGGAAGGGCGGCACCCCGGCCTGGAACTGGTGTTCGTGGAGAGCGGCGGAGACAATCTGGCGGCAGCTTTCAGTCCGGAACTGGTGGACGCGTTCATTTACGTGATCGACGTGGCGGGCGG
>Ga0134128_10000225_pt1 | contig 80683 bp, 56 predicted proteins | sample KB31754_FD_96462 | JGI IMG/M metagenome (GOLD analysis project Ga0134128, IMG submission 96462) | Terrestrial soil microbial communities with excess Nitrogen fertilizer from Kellogg Biological Station, Michigan, USA - KB3-175-4 | ecosystem: Environmental > Terrestrial > Soil > Unclassified ... | reverse complement strand
GCTTCATTGCGAATGTACAGATTCTCACACCTCGCGCACCCCCCAGTCGATTTGCCGCTCCGTCGGCTCACCCTCCATCATTGTTCGCAAGAAGTTCGGATTCAAGAGAACTGAACGGTTACCCAACAATTATGGAACATTCGCCTCACTTTTTCGTTCGTATATTGTCGGGTATGTAGAATGGATAAGGAATGATCGTATGTGCGAAAATAAATATAAAAAATCATTTGACAATTGTCGCGCGGCGCTGGTGTCGCGCAAGCCTCGCGCGCCGCGCGCAGGACGATATTGCAAGCCTTGGATGGTCAATGAGTTGCAGTTAGCGAGCCTCCTAATCATGGAGCGCGGCACGCATGTGTCGCGCGCCGCGCGCTGTCCCAGACCCCCGTTAGTTAGCCGCCCGGCCTGCAGTGAGCTTGTCGAATCTGCTCGTCGGGCGCTTTCTACCCTTCGCGGCGTCGCAGGAGCGACGCCCTCCAAAAATGCGGACCTGTCCTGAGCGTGAGTCGAACGGATGTCACACGGATGTCACTCGATGTCCCTGAATGTCACACGTGTGACATCGCATGGTTTATTCGTAAGCCAAGATGCTCGAATGGTTTAGATCTGGAATTGCCGTCCAATGTCTCTCATTTTCGCGAAATGTGTGACATTTTGAGACATTTTGAGACATGCCCCTCTGGAAACCAGAAAACTGGAAACTGGATGGAGCGGAAGTCACAGAGAGGATGGCTGTGCAACATGTCATGCAACGTCGGGCATGTTGCAAAAAATGTTGCATTATGTTGCACGGCGTTGCACGCCCTTCGCGGCGCGACGCCCGGGCGACTCACCGCAAGCGCGAAGGAATCGGGAGGCAACGAGTTCTTCCAGTTTCCGGTTGCTGTTCTCTGGCCCCTGGAACTCCAGTTTGCAAAGAAGCCTCGATTTATTACGATGCTGGGCTCGCACCGCTGGGAACCGCGTTTTTTGGCCCCGTGGTGCAGGTTTTTGATCGAGTGATGAGCACGAGCGCCGCCGACGCGGCGAGAGTTTGCGGTTTCCGAAGAGGTTGCCATGGCAGAGAATGAATCCGCCGTTGCGGAACAGAGCACCGAAGAGGATTTTCAATACGAAGTGAACATCGAGGATGCCGGTCCGGCATCGAAGAAGGTGACGATCGAGATCCCCTCGGATCGCATCGCCAAGAAGCTCGAAGAGCAGTTCAAGGAGCTGCGGCGTCATGCGGCCGTCAACGGCTTCCGCCCCGGCCATGCGCCGCGCAAGCTCATCGAGCGCAAGTTTTCCAACGATGTCAAAGAGCAGGTGCGCGGCACCCTCATCCGCGAAAGCTATGAGCAGGCGGTCGAGAAGAACAAGCTGCAGGTGATCGGCGAGCCGGAGTTCGATAACCCGGATGCGATCAAGCTGCCGGACAGCGGGTCGCTGAAGTATTCATTCCAGGTGGAAGTACAGCCGGATTTTGTCCTGCCGGACTTTTCGCACCTGAGCGTGCGCAAGCCGAAGATCGAGATCACCGACGCCAACATCGACCAGGCGATGCAGAACCTGCGCGAGCAGCAGGGAACGCTGGTGCCGGTCGAAGATCGCGGCATCGAGAGCGGCGATTACTTGACAGCCGACGTGCATGTGAAGGTCGGCGATGAAGTGGTGACGCATCAGCATGATGCGCAGCTCGTGGCCCGATCGGGGCGCGTGGCCGGCATCCAGATCGACGATCTCGATAAGCAACTGGCCGGCTTGAAGATCGGCGAGAAGAAATCGATCACCGCGCACGCAGCCGAAGGACATCCGAATGAAAAGATGCGCGGCAAGGATGTGGAAATCGAATTCGCATTGAAGGACATCAAGCGACTCGAGCAAGCCGAGATCAACCAGGCTTTCCTGGAAGACCTTGGCTTTGAGAATGAGCAGGAGCTTCGCCAGGCGCTGCGCGAGCAGATGGAAGAGAAGATCACCGAAGACGTGCAGACGGCGATGCGCGAGCAGGTGAATAATTTCCTGGTGCAGAATGTTCAGATGGAATTGCCGACGAAGTTGTCCGGTCGGCAGGCCGATCGCGTGATCAATCGTCGCGCGGTGGACCTGATGCTTCGTGGCATGCCGCGCGAGCAGGTCGAGGCGAACATCGAAAAGCTCCGCGGCGGCGCCCAGGACGAGGCCATTCGCGAGCTCAAGCTGTTTTTCATCCTTCAGAAGATCGCCGCCGACAGCAATGTCGATGTGAGCGAGGCGGAGCTGAATGGCCGCATCGCAATGCTCGCGGCGCAGCGAGACATGCGCCCCGAAACGCTCAAGCAGCAACTGACGAAGGAAAATTCGCTGATGAATCTGTACGTGCAGCTGCGCGAACAGAAGGCCATCGACAAGGTGCTGGAGCAGGCCAAGATCGAAGATGTCGAGATCAAGCCGGGAGAAGACGCGACGACTGCTGCGACTGGGCAGTAAAACGCGCTTCGCAGTTGGTGGGCGCAGGGCGACGAGCATGTTGATCCGCCGAGGTTAGCCGCGACGCGACAGCGGAGCGCTTTCTGAAAGCGATCGAAAAGCGCTCCGCTTCGCTGCTAACCGAGTGAGACTCGAGCGTCGCGCGAGGGCGATAAATATTTACAGGCAGCCAAGCCACGCCGGTGCGAAGTCAGCTCGCTCGTGCCGCGTGGCTTGGTTCTTTTGTGATACGGTGAGATGATGTCCAACAAGATCAGCGCCCCGCGCGGAACAGCGGATGTGCTTCCGGCCGAGAGCTGGAAATGGCAGACGGTGGAGCGCATCGCGCGCCGGCTGGCGGAGCTGTATCATTTCGCGGAAATCCGCACGCCTATCTTCGAGCACACTGAGCTTTTCCACCGCGGAGTCGGTGAAGCCAGCGACATCGTCAACAAGGAAATGTACACCTTCGAGGACCGCGGCGGCCGATCGATCACCCTTCGCCCCGAAGGCACCGCCGGCGTCGTCCGCGCCGCGATTGAACACAGCCTGATCGGCCAGGAAGGCGCGCGGGCGAAGGTTTACTATTTCGGGCCGAATTTCAGGTATGAAAGGCCCGCCGCCGGCAGGCTCCGACAGCATTATCAATTTGGTGTGGAAGCATTTGGAGTCGCTGAGCCGGAACAGGATGTTGAATGCATCTTCTTGCAAATGGATTTTTATCGCCAATGCGGGATTCGCGATCTCGAGCTTCAGGTCAACAGCCTCGGTGATCGCGACAGCAAAATGCGCTATCGCGATGCGCTGGTTGCTTTTCTGACTCCATCGGCTTCGCAACTCAGCGAAGATTCGCAGCGCCGGCTTCAGCAAAATCCGCTGCGTATTCTTGACAGCAAAGATCCGCGCGATCAGGCGATCTGCAAAGATGCGCCGCCGGCTTCGGAGAGCTTGTCGGACAAGAGCCGATCGCACTTCGATCGCGTGCAGCAGTTGCTGGCCGATGCCAAGGTCCCCTTCCGCGTGAATACCGGCTTGGTGCGAGGCTTCGACTATTACACCGAGACGCTCTGGGAAGTCGTGGCCGGAGGATTGGGCGCCCAAAACGCCCTCGGCGGCGGTGGTCGATACGACAACCTCGCCGAGCAATTGGGCGCGCGGCCGACGCCCGGCGTCGGTTTCGGCAGCGGCATCGAACGGCTTTTACTTGCTCTCGAAGGGCAAGGCGTGACGCTTCCAAGCCAGGCGCCGAAACTCGTGTGGATCGCAAGTCAGGGCGAAGCGGCGCAATCGCACGCGTTTCGATTGATGGCCGAGATTCGTGCGGCGGGCATCGCCGCCGACCTGGACCCGGCGGGCCGATCGTTCAAATCGCAGTTCAAAATTGCCGATCGCGAGAAGGCCAGCTTCTGCGTCGTCCTTGGCGAAAGCGAAATCGCCAATAAGCAGGTGACGCTCAAAGACCTTGCAACCGGTGAGCAATCGAGCCTGCCACAGGATCAGCTCATCGCGCGGCTGAAGGAATTGACCTGATCGAGCGCGGGGTTGCGTGCGTCAACGCGCCGCCTTTCCATAGGGGTACTCGCTGGTTACTATCCGGCCGTGAATTCAGGGACGAACTTGGAGCAGGAAAAAGATCGAGTGCCCGTGGCCGTCATCGGCTGCGGGCGAATGGGCCGGCTGCATACGCGCGTCTATTCCGAGATGCCGCAAGTGAAGCTGGTCGGCGTCTACGACCTCAACGTAGAAACCACCGCGTCCATCGCACAAGACTACAAGTGTCGGGCATTCGATTCGGTTGAATCACTGCTGCCGCATGTGAAGGCGGTGACGATTGCCGTCCCCACCGCTTATCACGCGGAAGTCGCCGAGAAATGCCTCGCGGCCGGCGTCTCGTGTCTCATCGAAAAACCGCTCGCTAAAGACGTACCGACCGCGCGGCGCATCGCGGATGCGGCAAGTCGTTCGCGCGCGACGGTGCAGGTCGGCCACATCGAGCGCTTCAATCCCGCCATCCGCGCGATGGAGAAGCTGCAGATCAAGCCGGGCTTCATCGAAGTCACGCGCATCAGCCCGATGACCTTTCGCAGCATCGACGTCGGCGTCGTACTCGACATGATGATCCACGATATCGACATCGTCCTGCGCCTCGCGCAATCGAAAGTCAGCAAGATCGACGCGGTCGGCGTCAGCGTCATCGGCGAAGTTGAGGACATCTGCAACGCCCGCCTGACGTTTGAAAATGGCTGCGTTGCCAACGTCACCGCCTCGCGCCTCGCGCTCAAGACCGAGCGCCGCCTGCGCGTCTTTTCGCCCGATGCCTACGTCTCGCTCGATTATCAGAAGCGCTATGGGATGGTCGCGCGGCGCAGCGGAAATCTCGATGCCATTCGCGATGCGGTCGCGCGCATCCGCCGCGGGGAAATTCAGGATCTGTCGGAATTGAACTTCGCCGAGCTGGTTCACGTCGAGGAATTGCAGATTGACGACATCGAGCCACTGCGGGCCGAGTTGGAATCCTTCATCATCGCGCTGACCACCGGGCAGAAGCCGACGGTTTCCCTCGACGACGGCCTCGCCGCCGTCGAAACCGCCACGCGAATCGTTCAATCGATCAAGCCGCAGGCGTTGTAACGAACGGTATGAAGGAGCCGCGCACGAAGTAAGCGGATTAGCGCCGTCTTGCGCTAATCCGCTTACTTCGTGCGCGGCTCCTTAAATTGCTCCACCTTCTTTAAAATCGCCTTCGCTTCCACGCGTCCGTTATATTGAACCCCATTGATGAACAGCGTCGGCGTTCCTTTCACGCCGCTGCGGATACCGCTTTGATAATCGGCTTCGATTCTCCGGCGATGCCGTTCGCTCGTTCGGCCGCTTTCGAACTTGTAGATCTCCAGCCCCAGCGTCAAAGCCAGATGGCTCAGATCCAGCTCGCCCAGCTCCTTCTGGTGGGCGAAGAGTGCCGCGTGCATTTCCCAGAATTTCCCCTGCTCCCCCGCCGACTCCGCGGCCTCCGCCGCGGCGCTGGCATGCGGATGAATCCCGCTTTGCGGGAAATGCCGAAAGACAAACCGCAGCCGATCGCCCAATTCCAGCCGAACCCGCTCGATGATCGGCACCGCGTTCAGACAATCGGGGCACTCGTAGTCGCCATATTCCACGATCGTGATCGGCGCGTCCGCCGGCCCTGATGCATGGTCCTTCTCCGTAACCGGATCCGACAACCTCGCCCCGCTCTGGCTCGATTCTCTATCCATGTAGCGATGCCTCACCTTCAGTGAGCCAATCATAGTGCGGAAGTGCGTCGCTGAAGAGCCGCGTGATCACATCTTTACTTCGCCGCCGCGTAAACGCGTCTTGTGCCGCTTAGCCGCGTGCGCTTGCGCTGCGCGTTCTGGGTAGCGCCCGACGAGCCGGGCGGCTAAACTGAGCTCGGGGAGAGCGCGTTACAAAATGTTACAGTTTTACACGTCTATGCGCGCAACAAGTGTAACATTGGAGCCAACGTTCGTCCGTAACTCATTACCCATCAGTTATTTGTGATTTTCCACATATGGCTGAGCTCGATGTTACACGGTGTAACATTTGTAATATGGATGTACATCCATATGAAGCTTCGGGTAAGGTCCGTTGGCAATAGTTGTATCTAATACACTTGTACGGCAAAAACGCGTGGCTGTTCGCGTTTTCCGAACCCGAACACATTTGCGGTGCTCGTCCTCCGCCCCCAAACAACCACTCCATTAGAGTAAGATTCGGAATCAAAGTATAAAACGATGATGGGAGCCAACGATCCATTGCAGACGGACGAACTTACTACCGTCCTTGAATCCAAGCGAGAATGCGCGATCGTTCACTTCGGCACACGAAAAGAAGTAAAGCTGTACTTCTACGAACCTCGCGCGGACGCTCCGTGGGTGGTGTCCTACAGCGCCATGACTCTTCCCGAATGGAATTTTATTGAAAGTGCTCTTGAGATGGGATTCGCTCTCACTTCACGAAAAGTAGTTCACCCCTTCAAGAGGGAGCAGAAGCCTCCGACGGCGTACAACTTGGTGCAAAACTGCTTTGAGCCACGCGAGGCGGCAGTTCAAGCTCTGGAGTTTATTCGAATGCTGCCGGGTGTGGGCAAAGAGGACTGGGTTTGGGTCACCGAGTATGAGTATGACAGACGCGAAGTTCCCCCACCAAAACCGCCATCGCGCTGGCCGCCGCGCGCGGATGATTTCAGAATGAGCTGGCCCTTTAGTTGATTCTCCTCGATCATCTACCACTCCGCCCCCACCGCATAGTCCTCTTCGTCATCGTGCGGATGGATACCAAAGTGTTTCTGAAACACAGCATCAAGAAAACGGGACATCTGCTGCGGCGTAGCGCCTGGTAGCGTCACCATGCCGGCTGGATCGATTTGGGCTTCGACCTCTCCGTCGAGTTTGGCGAATTGAAGCAGTGCCGGAAGGTCAAGCTTCTGGCCTCGCAAATCGATCATGTTGTTTCGCACGCGCACGTCTGCCGACTCGTAGCTGTCTTCATCATGCCCCTTCCCCTGAGCGCAAAAGGTAATCCAGCGTTCTCCATTGTCACTCATGCTTAACCGCTCCAGGGCAGACGTCATCGCCTCCAGCGAACTGGCGTAATCGTCGGATGGATACTCCATGAATGGTTCATCGCCATCGGACGACGATGGACCGAGGCGGGCTTTGTCGGGCGGCTTCTTATCTTTGCCAAATAATTTCGAGAAGAACGACATGTTGGCTCTCCTCTGGAAAGACCGTCGGGCCCAAAAGCGGCGTCGTCTGCTCAAAATAATAGATCGCAAACGCACCTATTGATAGTTGTATTTAATACACTTGCGCGGCGCCAGAAAGCGCGTTTTCCCCTCGCGGCCGCGGAGCGGCGTCTGGTGCCGCTTAGCCGCACCGCATGCGGTGCGCGTTCAAGATGTTCCGTCCGCGAGAGCAAGCGCCAAAGTTTTCATCGAGCTTGGAGTCTTCTTTCCTTCCGCACGTGTCCCGGGGAAACGCGCTTCGCATGCGAAGCGGCTAATCGGCAAACGAAGCGGCTGCGCCGCAGCGATGAGTCGTGTGATGATGTTGCCGCGATGCAACGGCGTTGGGATGATGGGAGCGTGGGCATGTCTGATTCGACCCATCGCAAGAAAATTGGACTTGTTGCGGTCCGGCGATTCTTGTTTATCGCAGCAGTCGCCTTCTGGCTGGGCGGATTCACTTTTTACTCAGCCGTCGTCATTCACATCGGCATCCGGGTGTTGGGAAGTCATCTGCGGCAGGGATTGGTCACGCAGCGTGTGACGGATTGGCTGAACCTGGCCGGCGCAATCGCACTGTTGATCATGCTTTGGAATATGGCCGCGATCTGGCGCGCGAGAGGCCGGGTTCTACGATTTCTACTTTGCAGCACATGGCTGGTCATGGCCGCGATCCTAGTGGAGCTGGTCGTTCTGCATCCGTTGCTCGATCGACTTCTGGACACAACCCATCGCCAAGTCCTCGACTCCGAAAAGTTCGATCGGCTTCATCACATTTACCTGATGAGTTCAATCGTGCAGTGGATCGCGGGCCTCATTCACATATGGAGCGCGGTGGCCGGGGAATGGATGTGAGGGCTTTTCTCCGTTGCGTCATTCTGATGTGTCAGCGATACTCACTGGATGCAACGCTTTGCAAGCAATTATTTGCGTTCAAAAGTCAGGAACGCCATGGGGACAATATGCCGCCTCAATCTTGCAGGCGAAAGCCTTCGAAGTGGATGACGTGAATCGCTTCCCAAGTGTTGCTGTAATCAAGTGTTGGTGGCGGACTTTCAAGACCTTTCCGGAGCGTCGTGCGCAGATGGGCAATGATTACGCACACGCCGGTCACAGCCGTTCAGGCGCGCGGATTGCTTAATCCTTTAATAGTTGGAATCACTGGGGGAAGGTTAATCGAGCGCTCATTGGCGCAGGAGTCGATATGCACGCATTGCCAGTTCTTGCGGACTACATTTGGATTGGTGGCGGTACGCTCGGGTTGCTGCTTGTCATCGTCATCATCGTTCTCCTGCTGCGTAGGTGACGTCAGAAGAAAGGGGGGAACCTTTCTCCCGTCCGTCCGTCTTTTTGCCCATGCCGCCACGAAGCGGTGTCAGGTGCCGAAAAGCCGCACCGCATGCGGTGCGCGTTCGAGACGTTTTGCGCGCGGGAGCAAGCGCCAAACTTTTCACGGAGCCAGGGATCTCCATCTCGTTCGTACGAGTCGCGGGGAAATGCGCAACGCATGCGATGCGCCTAATCGGCTGAAGATGCAGCTGCGCCGCAACGATGAGTTGTGTGATGGTGAAGATTGTCCTTCGTGAAATCATCCTCGAACGTCGCAACCCAGTGCTTGCCGCTCGGCGCGGATATGCCGAAAGGATCGGCGGCGTAGCACTCAGATCCGACCATTGAAAAGGAGCGAGGTGACCAGAATCATGACGGACATCGACGTGTCGATTCGATGTGCTTTCGTCAGCCGTCTCTCCGCTGTTGGGGATTGCGTTCAGCCTGCGAGGAATGACTTCTGAATCTCGTGCACATTCAAGGCATCAACTTCGGAGCCAGCAAACCGCCGTATTATTTCAGTAGCGGCCTCCGCCGCGAGGTCGCTCGGCTTTGCAAGCAGGTCCCTCAGATCGACTTTGCGGATGTGTTCGATGTGCGGCGCCGTGGCTCGCCAGAATCGCCAAACAGGTCTCGCGCGGTCGGTGCTAATTATCACTCGGCGCGCCGTATTCGTCAGAGTAATTCCAACGTCCACGGACGTCTCCCAGCGTAGTTCCCGGGCAAGCCTCGCCGCGAACTCGTATACTTGGTTCGCAAGAATAATCAGCGTGTGGATGTTGATGACGCCCGATGGCTCAAAACCGGCGGGGGCAAGTCGTAGTTCTCGGGGCCCGAGGTAATCACTTATCGCTGCCCCGGAGCCGTCTTCGCGGTACGCGATAGCGCAAAGAAACTGCCCGCTCTGAAACATTCGCCAGAACTCTTCCCAATCTTCAGCCTGCCCGGGCGAACCAGCGCTCCGCTGCTCTACCGTTTCCTCATTTCGGACGACGAACGGAAATTTCCAGCCATAGTAGCGCACTTCAAGGCGCGTCGCGATCTCAAGAATTCGGGTGACGGGCTGAATGGCATTCGGGCTGTAGGCGGCCGGGCGAATTGACAACAGATAGTAACCATGATTTAGCCGCTTAGAAGCGCTGACCTGCGCTGCGAATTCCGCGCGCTCTTCGTCGAAACGATCCATGTCGCTTGGGTTCGGGTGAACCGAAAGGTTAGATCGGTCCACGAGAGACAAGAATCGGCGGATTCCCCGCTCAACTGCGATGTCTACCAGCTCTCTCATCTCGGTTTGAGACTGCACTAAGCACGACTCGGGCTTCTGATAGGAACGGGTGTAAATCCCACCATTTTGCAAGATGGCCCTGTTTTTTGCGTCGTTTGCGCTCCTCTTGCAGACGACTGGAAGATCATCGAATTCGGAAACCTCGATCACGAGGAAGCGTTTGCCGTCAACGATTGTCCTATGGATCGAGCAGTTCACATACGGATCAGCGTGGCGATTGATAAAGCTCTTAATCTCGTCGTCATCGAAGGTCCGCAGGTGATCCTCTGTCATGCCTGTAGCAACGCATCCTGCGCCATCGTCTTGGACGCCGACTATGACTAAACCCCCGTCTCTTATGTTCGCCATTGCCAGCGCCGCGCGAGCGACCTTCCACTTAAGATCCTCCCATGGTGCTGAGCACTTGAATTCGCGACGGCGGTCCTCACCTGGTGCCAGGATTTCAAGGCGGTAGTCTTGTCGAATGGGCGAGTTATCCATCATGGGAAACACTACGCAGCCGCAACCCACATAGCAAAGGGGCAGTCTGTGGCAACGAAGAAGGTCGTTAAATTGGCCGAGGAACTGAGTGATTCGGACGAGAATAATGTTCTCAAAACTGATGGGTTGGCCACAAATTCTCGATCTGTCGATAGACGTCGAGTATTACGAACCGGTCGCGACCAATCCCGTCCTTCAATTCCTTCGGAAACTCCGCCATGTCCTTATAGCTCTGTACTATCACAAACTGGACTTGGGGTAGCTCAAATTTGAATTCATGCGGACATCGCCACTCTCGCTCGTGTGTGTAGTCAATCGGCGTTCTTCCTTTCCAGTGGTCATCCACAAAACTGGCCGGAGCGTAGTCTGGCGCCAGCGGCGTGACAAAGGAAAATAGATGCGGGTGGAAGCCCTTCCAGCTCGTCTTGGTACCGTGACTAAACTCCTGCTGCTTCTCAAACAAATCTGGGCGCAGATAGATTGCGGGGCCGCCCCCGGCGGCAAATAAATGCTTTTTGGTGAAGCCGAGGCCGTACGGGGAGTATTGCTTCGCGTGATCCAGTAGCGACCAAAACGGACATTCAGTAAATGCGACCGCTGGGCGCTTAGTCCACGGCATCGGCGTCGCAAAAATGGTTCGCGACTTCAAGATGCTAATGAGCTTGTCATAGGCACTTCCGTTTACCTTTGCCGCATCGCCTACGGCCATTTCAGCGGCGAGGTACGGTTCAGCATCTTTGGTGAAGTGCGCGATCAAATTTGAAAAATCCGGACGATTCATTGTGTTCTCTTGCTCAAAAAGACCCTGCTAATCCGAATGCCAAAAGACCTACCGCGCATTGTCGGGCAGCTAGGGGCCACCCTTCGCGTCCCGCTGCCCCCGCGCGTAGTCCATGCAGCGTCGGTTCCATGGCACCGTCATGGCTGGATCATCTTCATCAGGTTAATGCCAGAAGGGAGCACCTTCTGTCCCTGCGGCGTTTGGCCTGTTTCGAAGATCGTCTGCCAATACTCATAGTTTTGGCGGCCGCCGAAAATTGAGAGCGAGAGATCACGGTTCACCCACAGCGGCAGCTTCGAGAAGTTGCTGATGAAGTTCTCAATGCTATCCCAAAGAGGCTCGGGGAAACGATACTGACATATCTTTTCTTCCTTTACCGGTTTTCCGGTCGTGATGAAATAGTTTTGCACGATTTGCCTGATGAAGCTTAGAAAATTGTAAACAATTTCTTCTTTGCTGAGCCGAAATGCACGTAAATGATCTTCGGGAACGTCCTCACCTTTTTGTACTTGATTCTCAATTCGAGAACCGCCACGTGCAGGGTCAAATTTGCCGACAAATATCTTGTTCGCGATGAGGTTCATAAGCCGCAGAATCTGTTCCTTTTCCAGCTCTCTTGGATTCTCGTTTTCCTCCATCCGGTGATTGAGCGGCGTATCCAAGACGTCGCCGTAAATATAGAATGAGTAAAAGGTCTTCTCGATTGTGCTGTACGACAACGGTCTCTCTTTCCCCTTCCCCGCAAATTCGATGTAGTCCTTCAACTTGTTCTCTGAGTTGTGTGTGATGTAATCGCGAACCGCATCCAATATATACCGGCGCATCTCGCGCCATTCGCCGCGAAAGTGGTTCACCAGGTCACGCTCAGAAAAGGATTCGTCATCATCATTTAACTCCCGATCGCGCCGATAGCGATCAATGCGGTCAAGGAACAAAGCGCTGCCGAGATGGCGCTGCACGGATTTGTCAAAGGCTATCTGACGCAACGCTGTTCCCGCGTTCGTGTTTGCGGTCAGTAATACGTCGAGGTTTGGGTTGAGAAAGACGCGAAGCGGAAGCTCGCGGACACCCAGAAGAATCTGGGCCGTTGCCTTGTGCTGGCCGTCAAAGACGCGAATTCTTACTCGGTTTTGGCCCGGTTCGCTCGTCGTCCAAGCAAGACAAACTTGTAGTTGTGGACGTTTGCGATGAAATTCTTCGATTAGCCCATTGAGACTGCCGCCTACGGCCCGCGGATTGATTCGGTCGTCATGGAACAAATATTCCAGTGGCAGCTTTACAAAGAAATACTGCAAGCCGCTTAGATCATCGCGGTAGAGCGGCACGCGATGCAGATCGTTGCGTCCAATATCTGTGAACGAAAACTGCACGGAATCCGCATCCACTCGGAGCGGCAGCTCGAATTTCGCGCCATGCGCGTGAAGCAGGATATCGCCAAGGTTCGGCCCTCGGTTTTCTGTGGCCACCTCATCTTTGATTGCCGTGAATCGGGCAAGAACTCGCGCCACGCGAAGATCGCTGGCTTGCTTGGACCGGTTACAGGAGGAGTGCGTGAGGGCAAAATTACTTGGATCGTCCTTGCCGCCAGCCTTCTGCGGCTCGACGTGATCAATGTCAACCATGCCGTCATGTAGCGAAAGATCAATAGGCTTTTCGCAAATGAAGCAACTGCCGTGCTGGATCCCGAGCAACTTACTCTCCAACTGCGCACGCTGGTCTGCGGCCAGTGAGTTGAGGTACTGCGATGCCATCAACGCCTCCTTTGACTCCTGATTGTGGCAGAAATATCTGGAAAATAAACTGAAATAGCCCAAAGCAATTCTTGCCAACCCGCAAAGGTTGTAGCTCCGATCCTTGCCCCCTTCATCCTTGCTACAATCTTCCCATGCCAGAAACCATCCCACCCCCTGCCGATTCGATTGCGTTTCCGGAGCTGGACGCCAGTGAGATGGAAGCCGTGCGCAGGATGGCGGAACCTTGTGCTTATGAGGATGGGCAGATTGTTTTCCGCGCGGGGGAGGCGGATTTGGATTTGTTCATCGTGGAATCGGGTGGGATCGAGATCATCAATCCTTCGGACGATGACCGGCAGATCGTCGTGCATGGGCCGGGGCAGTTTGCGGGGGATATTGATTTGCTGACGCGGCGTCCGGTGATCGTCACGGGGATCGCGCGCGGGCCGACGCGGCTGCTGCGCGTGCCTTGGGTGAAAATCCGCGAGCTGCTGACGCGCATTCCGCGGCTGGGCGAGAAGATGCTCGTGGCGGCGCAGGAGCGCCGGCGATTGCTCACGGAGGCGGGCGTTCTGGGATTGAAAGTCGTGGGGCCCGGGAAGTGTCGGGATACGATGCAGGTGCGGGAGTTTCTGTTTAAGAATTTCGTGCCGTACACCTGGTACGACAGCGAATCGGAAACGGGCCAACGGCTGATGAAAGACTGGGGTAGCCCCAGGAAATCGCCGGTGATCGCGTTTGGAAAGAATGAGCCGATGATCAACCCGAGCCTGCGCGAGCTGGCGCAGCGCGCTGGTGTCTGGCGGCATTGTCCGGGCGAGAATGTGGATCTGGCGGTCATCGGTGCCGGGCCGGCGGGAATGACCGCGGCCGTCTATGCGGCTTCCGAGGGCGTTTCCACCGTCGTTCTCGATCGGCTGGGGCCGGGCGGACAGGCCGGGGGATCATCGAAAATCGAAAACTTCATTGGGTTCCCAAGCGGTTTATCGGGAGGCGAGCTGGCCGTGCGCAGCGTGCTGCAGATGCTCAAATTCGGGGCGAAGATGGTCGCGCCGGTTTTGGTTGAAAAGCTGGATCCGGCTGCGCAGCCGGGCGGATTGCATGCGCTGCATCTGGATTGCGGGACGACGCTCCGAACGAAAACCGTTCTCATTGCCGCGGGCGTTCGCTGGCGCAAGCTGGAGGCCGAGGGAGCCGATCGATTTGAGTCGGCGGGGATTCATTATGCCTGCACATCGGTCGAGGCGCTGCTGTACGACAAGCAGGATGTCGCGGTGGTCGGCGCGGGAAACTCCGCCGGGCAGGCGGCGATGTTTCTTTCCGAATGCTGCGCGGACCGCAAGGTCCATCTGCTCGTGCGCCGACGGCTGGGGCCGGGGATGTCTGCGTATCTTGTCAATCGAATTCGCGCGGCGCGAAATATCAGGGTGCATGAAGGCGTGGAGATTTCAGCGGTGCAGGGCAAGCGATTGCTGGAAAGCGTGACGCTCAGCGCGTTCAATCCGGATGGCGCCGCGAAGGGTTCGACTGACAACGAAGCGGATGGGCAAGCGCAGGAAACGCTCCCGATTTCCGCGGCGTTCGTCTTCATCGGCGCTGAGCCGGGCTGCGGCTGGCTGCCGCAGACGCTGGCGCGCGATCAACTGGGCTACATCCTGACCGGCATCGATGCCCTTAAATCCGGAAAATGGCCGCTGACGGATCGCGAGCCCTGCCCGCTCGAAACGACGATTCCTGGCATTCTTGCCGCGGGTGATATTCGCTCCGGGTCTACCAAGCGCGTGGGATTTGCTGTTGGGGATGGGTCGCTGGCGGTTACCTGCGTACATCGTTTGACGGCGATTAAGAATTGAAGATCTGCGTTGTCGGTGCTTGCGCGAAGCCGCAAGCGGCGAATAGCGGGGTTCATGGGCATGTGTTTCCAAATCCCATAAGGAATTGCGTGAGCAATCTCACTTAACTCCGCTGATCGAGAGCGCGAACGCGAATTCCGTTGCGTTCCATATGAGATGAAGAACAAAACCTGCGGTTGCTTTCACATTCAAGGTGCATCGCTTCCGACGTTTTGTTAGACTCCCGCCGTTCCAAATCCTTTTTTCTGTCCCAGATTTTTGGGGGTATCGTGATTCAGAGTAACGACCCGTATCGGTTCGATGATGCGCATGATCCTAATGCGGCGGAACCTTATGACTTGACGCTTGAAGAGGCGGAGGTAGAGGTGCCGGTTGCTGCGCCACATGGCGGTGTGCTAGCTCCCCCGCCGGAGTTGGTGCCGGTGCCGCAGGCTGTCCAGCCCGCGCTTCCGCGCGGCGTCATTTACCGGATCAACAGCAGTCACGCCAGCTTCGGTGAGCTGTGGCGCGATTGCAGGTCGCCGTCTGTGTTGCTGTTGTGGGCGACCAAGTTGCTGCGCATTCGCGTGCCGGGGTCGGTGAATGATCTGAATGTCGAATCGCTTGCGCCATTTGAAACATCGCCGCAGGAATTGCCGGCGGACGTGCAACAGAAGATGGCGCCGATCCTGAGCGAAATGGCCGACAATGGATTCGATGCCGGGCAAGCGGTGGCCCATGTCATCGTCGATCTATTCAACTCGTGTCGAACTTATGTCATGACGCTTCCGCGGGCCGACGGGCGCGCGATCGGGCGGGTGCGCGTGCGGATGGAGGGAACTCGGACGCCGCCGAGGACGAGCGTCTCGTGCGATGTGCTCAGCGAATTGTCGGATGGGCGCTACATCTGGTTCACCAGCGCCAAATCCACCTGTGATGCACCGATTGGCGTTGAAGTTCACAATCATCGCGGCGCGAGCTTTGCCGAGCTGTGGGCGCTGCACGAGCGCCATCTTCGAGAGAATACGAACCGTTCGATCAACGTGATCCGGGATGCTGCCGGGGCGCGGGCCCTTGCCGAGCGGCATCAGGTGAAGCTGCGGGATTTTCATCTTCGTCGAAAACTTTTTACGCCTGTGGATGAAGCTGAGCGGCAGCAGATGAATGCCCGCATGGCAGGCTTCGGGCAATCGGGATCCGGCGGCGTCGAATATCCGCTGGTGCTGGCCGAGATTCATCGATTGCAGACGCGCAAGAGCAGCCGAACTGTCGGCGTTCTGATGCTCCTGGTCTCGCTGGGATTGTTCCTGATGATCGGCTTTGGCGGAAATACCACGACGGCGCAAAAGGAAATGAATTCCTGGCAGACGCTTTTGCTGCTGGTGCCGATTCTGTTTTTCCACGAGCTTGGCCATTACCTGGCGATGCTGCTGTTCCGGTATCGGAACGTGCGGATGTTTTTCATTCCGATGTTTGGGGCGGCGGTGAATGGTCAGAACTACACCGCGCCGGGATGGAAAAAAGTGATCGTCGCGATGGCGGGACCTCTGCCGGGCATCGTCGTGGGCGGCGTGCTCGCGTGCGTGGGAATCGTGTTGCATCATGCGCTGCTGATGAAGGCGGCGATGCTGACGCTGCTCATTAACGGCTTCAATCTGCTTCCCGTGCTTCCGCTGGATGGCGGGCGAATCGTGCAGGTGCTGCTGTTCTCCCGGCATTATGGGCTGGATTTAGCCTTTCGCATCGTCACGGTCGTGATTCTGGCGGCGTTGGGTTTTCTGCCGGGCGGGCGAATCTTTTTTTACATGGCGATTGCGATGGGGATCAGCATCCCGTCGGCAATCAGGACCGGGAAGATTGCCCAGGAGCTGCGCACTCAAGGCGTCGGGCCGCGGCCGGGTGATGATCAGACGATTCCATTAGACGTGGCCGAGAAAATTATTTCGCGGCTCAAGGCGGGAGTTACCAGCCGACTATCTCAGCAGACCAAAACGCTGGCGCAGCAGACGCTGTCGGTCTATGAAGGCATCTGCGCGCGTCCGCCCGGCTGGGCGAGCACGATCGGCTTTGGCGTCTTTTATATTGGGGGGATTCTGTTATCGCTTGCGCTGACGCTGGTGCTGGTGGTGGCGCAGCCGGGCCGACTGCACGAATTTGCGACCGCTGCCGCGGCACAGCCCAAGCAGAAGATTTCGCCAGCCGATATTGTGATGTTTCCCAATGCTGCCCCGGTTTCGACGGCGGCGCATCAAACGGTGATGGCCAATTTCCCGCGGCCGGGCGATGCAATCACCGCTTACGACGCGCTGCGCCCGCAATTGACCGATGGCGAATCAATCGAACGATTCGGGCAGACGCTGATGGTGTCACTCGCGGGTACTTCTGATGACGAGCGCCATCAATGGATCGATCGTCTGCAGGCGCGCGCAAACGAATTCTGCGTCGAGGGAAGTCAGGCGCCGGTCTCAATTCGATTGAGTTGCATGGCGCCAAGCTTGGCCGCCGCAAAGGATATCCAGAAGGAACTCGATGAGTATTTCAATTTGATGTATATCATGCGGGTGACTCCGCCTTGGATGCCTGATGACACGCGCACGCCGGAACAGCGCGTGGCTCAGCGGGTTGCACGCCAGACATACCAGCGGCTGACCGAAGCTGGCTCCACCGCCTACAAGGACCCGCAGGTTCGTGAGCTGAGCAAGAAAATTCGCCAGGCCACGCAATATGGCGACACCGCCAAAGTCGAGCAGCTCTCCAAGGAGAGCGGCGCGCTCGTGGAACACCTCCGCCAGCGCGATATCGATCAGATTCGCGCGATTCACGATGGCAGCGTGGACCAGGAAGTGGTCCGTCAATACCTGGCGCTGCCGAAGCCGAAGTTCGACGAAGAGGGCGACGAAATCTCCACGCCGAATACCAAGGCGCAATATCATGCGATGGCCCTGCGTATGGGCGAGGCGCCGGAGGGCGATGACCGGTACTTGGCGCGGTTCGGCGGCGTCCGCCGCCAGGAGATGCTTTTGACGTTTTCATATCTGAGCTTCCACGACACGCCGCTGGGCGCGCCAGCTCTGGTGAACTGGTTGGCGGAAAAGGGATGCAAATCGATGCATTACGAAATCCGAATTCGCTCACTGGAGATTCCGGATGTGCAAGGCAGTCCGGACGTCTTGGATCGTTGAATGACCGTTCCGCTTGATCGCCAGGTCGCTACAATGCCTCGACTATGTCATTGATTAGAGAGATTCTCGATTTCAACAAGCAATTCGTCGCCGAGCGGCAGTATGAGCAGTTTCAGACCGATCGCTGGCCCAATAAGAAGATCGTCGTTCTCACCTGCATGGACACACGCCTCGTCGAACTGCTGCCGCGCGCGATGAATCTGCGCGGCGGCGATGCAAAGGTCATCAAAAGCGCGGGAGCCATCGTTTCGCATCCCTTCGGTTCGATTATGCGCAGCATCCTGGTGGCGATTTATTCGCTGGGCGTCGAAGAAATTGCCGTCGTCGGCCATCACGATTGCGGTATGGCGGGACTCAATTGCGAAGGCATTCTGGAAAAGGCGGTGCAGCGCGGCGTTTCACCCGAAGTGATCGCAACGCTCGAAGCCGCGGGAATTGATTTTTCCAAGTGGCTCAAAGGGTTCGATCATGTCAGCGAAGGCGTGACCGCCAGCGTGGATCTGATTCGCAAACACCCCCTTCTGCCGCGCAACTTGCCAGTGCATGGGCTGCTGATTGATCCAGTGACGGGGAAACTGGAATCGATCGTGGATGGGTATCAGGCGAAGTAGTAAAGCATCGCAAAATTGCCAACTCAACGTGCCGGCAATTGAGGTATTACAGTGCATTAAAGTGCTGCCGCACCCCGAGTCGGATCGTTAATCCCTACTCATATCAATCGTCAATAATTTTATTGACACCGCGAGCAAGAGCATGTTACGGTGGTTGGCCAGCGCAGAGGGAAGTTTTCGGGCTGTCTCTGTTTACCGATCGATCGGGGTGCTCTAATGAAAATGCGGGTCATCACAGGCTTGGCGAACCGGACGTTGCGCGCGCTGGGTGTTGCCGTCGTGCTAGTCAGTGTGCGCTTGGCATCCGCCAGCATGTTCTACGTTTCCAATGGCGGTGATGGAACGGTCCAAGTGGTGACTACGACAGGCCTGCACAGTACTTATGCCACGGGTCTCAGCACGCCGCGCGGGCTGGCCTTTGACAGCTCCAACAATCTTTACGTCGCCAATGCCGGTGACGGGACCATCCGAAAAATTACGCCGGACGGTACCTCCTCCATTTTCGCGAGCGGGTTGACCGGCGACCTTTACGGCGTGGCGATCAACTCGGCGACCGGCAATATTTATGTGTCAGACGCGAACACGAGTGACACAACCAACTCCTCCATCCTGCAGTTCACTCCCGCAGGCGCCATGACTGTCTTTGCGACCGTGAACGCGCCGGGCGGGCTGGTTTTTGACTCGAATCATAATCTCTTTGCAACCATCGCTACTGCCGGTGCCAGCGGAAGTGCCACTGGCGGGATCAATGAGATTTCGCCCGCCGGCGGGGTAACCACTATTCTGAGCACGGGACTTGCCGATCCGATCGGTTTAGCGATGTCCTCGACGGGCGATCTCTATGCCGACGAGTTCGCGGGTTCCATGCGGGTCATGCGGGTTACGACCGGGGGAACCGAAACGGTCTTCGCAACGGGCGTAGGCACGCCATATGGCGACGTCTTTGGACCGGATGGGCGGCTGTATGTCGCAGACTTTGCTGATGGCAGCATCATCGCCGTCAGTTCAGGCGGCGTTGTCTCGCCCTTTTCGAGCGGATTTGCTTCGCCGCGGTTTATCACGCTGGGTCCGGACGCCTCTGCCATTCCAGAGCCTGGGGCGATCTGCCTGTTAGCGTTGGGTGCAGGGGCGATGCTCCTTCGTAAGGTCCACCCTCATTCACGCCGACGCACAACCTAATCACATCCTGGTTGCGCAGCCCAGTTTCTGAACGAATTGCGATCCCTGCGCGCATGGCCGACAGCAAAGCGTGCGGAGATTGACGACCCCCGCCAGCGGCTACGCTCAGGTTCCCATTTTGGAGAACCAATCATGAATCAACGGCGGCAACTGCCGCGTTGACGACGTTCGGTGCTCATATTGCCGTGGCGGCTGACAGCAAAACTTATCGCGTCGGCATCATCGGCGAGGGCTGGTTCGGCAAGCTCGACATGTGCCGGCTCATTCAAGTCGCGGCGGTCCAAGTCATCTCCGTCTGCGATACCGAAAGATCATGGCCGATCGCGCCGCGGATTTGTTTGCGTCGCCACATGCGTCGCATCGCAAGCCGCGGATTTACGTCCAAGCGAATTCACTTCATCACTGGGCCGCTGGCTCGGCGTAGACATCTAAATTGAACGTTCTGGATTTGCCTCTGTACTTGACCACGACCGAAACAGTGTTTTTTCCCTCTGGTCCCGGACTCCGCACTGGTGTGAAGGCGATGGCAAGCTCTTTGGGGTCCGGCTGCAACTGTGCGGGAGCAATTTTCAGCCAAGGATTCAGGTTATTCACCTGCAAGAATGTTGGAGCGACATCGGAACTTCGGATGGTGACGATCTGTGCAGGCGGGATAGAGTCGCCTGCCGCAAAAATCATTTTTGAAGGCGTCGAGGTTAACGTTGCCGGGAGGAATGATATGGGTATCCGCACCTCCGCCCGAGGTTTTGTTTCAAAGAAGACAAGAACCTGGTCATGCCAGTCGGCGTGTGGTTTATCCTCGGTGGAATGATGGTCGTTACGGCCGAGGATGACTTCAAAATCGAATTCGTAGAGGCCCGCAGAATTTTGACCAATTAGGTGACGTATCCGACCCAGGGCAGTGCTCGCAAGGCCCCTCTCGCTTTGCAGCCCGACTTGCATTTTCTTAGGCAGTGGCAACGTCGACTGCAGTACAACGTGAATGATCACCTGTTCATCGATCGGCACATTGATGCTGGGCGGAGTTGCCGTCGCAGTGATCTTGGGTTGGTAACGTGCTCGAAGGTTCAGTTGATAGGTTAGGCCGGTACTGTCGAGGATGGAGACCTTCTCGCTCGCGTCGCCCCCTTCGTGCGGGTTCAGCGTCACATCTATAGAGGCATCGCTCCCAGCAGGGACGACCATGGTCGATGCCTGGACCGTCACAAGAGGACCACTCGTTGTGATCTTGCTGAGCTGAAACTCATGGTTTTCGTAATTGTGGACCACAAACCGGTGCGCGATGGGGGCACTGGTTTCGACAATTCCAGCATCAAATTCATTTGAATCAAATTTGAGGCCAGCATTGGCAGGAGAAACCTTCCTTCGGCCGCAGCTCGCAAGGCTGGCGACGCAAAAACCGATGATCAAAACCGTCAGCAAACGGAGACTGGAATGGTCCAGCACATTCATGGTCAACCCCTTTAGGTGTGAGCGGGCGCCCCAATCATGGTTTCAGCCGCGCGTAGCGCCGTCCGAGTCGAACTGCAACAGGATGATCAAATGTCCACTGTTTTTGCGGATCAGTGACTTTTTCGCCTTCAATGGAGACGGCCCCTTCCTTGATCTTCCGCATGGCTTCACCATTGGATGAAGCGAGACCCGCCTGCACCAGAAGCGGCGCGAGCTTGTGCGGTCCGGGGCCGATCTGGAATTCGGGCATTTCATCCGGGGCTTTCTTGTTCACGAACTGCGTGACGAATTCCGCCTCCGCGGCATCGGCGGACTGCTGATCGTGCAGCCAGCTAATCAGATGCTTGGCGAGCCGGATTTTGGCATCGCGGGGATGATCGGCAATCTGCTGGCGCACTTCATCCATCGGCAGATCGGTCAACAACTGGAAATAGCTTTCCATCAGCCGATCGGGAATCGACATCACTTTGCCGAAGATTCCCGTTGCGCCACTGGGCGGGTCGGTGACGGCAATGTAGTTGCCTTTGCTCTTGGACATCTTGATATGCCCATCGGTGCCGACCAGCAGCGGCGTGACGATCACAAGCTGCCCTTCCTTGCCCTCATTTTTCTGCAACTCGCGGCCGACCATATTGTTGAAGAGTTGATCGCTGCCGCCCATTTCGATGTCGGCGTCGATCATCACGCTGTCCCAGCCTTGCAGCAGCGGATAGAGGATTTCGTGCAGGCGGATCTCGACGCCCTCCGCATAGCGCTTGGCAAAATCATCCCGCGTCAGCATCTGTGCAACCGTCGCCTGACTGGCCAGGCGGATGATGTCCACCATGCCCATTTTCCCGAGCCATTCGCCATTGAATCGCACTTCAAGATGTGTCGGATCGGTCAGGAGAATCTTCCCGACTTGCGCGACGTAGGTCTTGGCGTTGGTGTCGATCTCTTCGCCGGTGAGCTGCGGGCGGGTTTTATTTCGGCCCGTCGGATCGCCAACCCGCGCGGTGTAATCACCGATGATCAGCACGGCCTTGTGGCCCCATTCCTGGAACTGGCGGATGATTTTCAGCGGCACGACATGGCCGAGCGTCACATCCGGCGCCGTCGGATCCATTCCGAACTTGACGCGCAGGGGTTTGCCGCTGTCGTAGCTGCGCTTGAGCTTCTGGCGAAGCTCCTCTTCGGTGACGAATCGTTCGCAACGCCGGCTGAGAATCTGAATCTGTTGGTCGATCGGAGGTGTCATGGATAAATCGCCAGAGTCAATGTGTAGTCAACAGGTAGATAAACGTCGAGACAGAATTGAACAAGCAATGAATTGTAATGCAGGTCCAGAGATTGCCCGTTCGTTCATACGCATAGCCAAGACCGATCGCGAGGCAGAAGATCGCGGGCCACATCCACATCGGATGAACAAGAGCAAACAGGATGGACGTGATCACAATCGCAATCCATGTCGCCAGCAGGCTGTTCCCTTCAATGGGCGTTGCGTTCGCTGAAATGTAATCCAACGGTAACAGCGCTGAAACGGGCTCCGGTATTGGCAAGGGTGGCGGCGCGGGCGCTTTTTGCATCCACCTCATGACCATTCTTCGAATCAGCGTCTGGAGATGCGCGCGAAAAAGCATTTCTTCAAACAGCGGCGCGACCAGCACCGCCGCCAATACCAGAATGACCCGTACCCAGATCTGCTGGGCATCGCGCATCGCTAAAAGCAATTCATGTTCGGCTGGATGCTTAAAACCGATCAGCTCATAGAGCCAGCCCACGATGATCTGTAAAATGAACCAGACGATCGGCAACACGATGATCGCGCCGAGTGCGCCAAGCTTGATGCCACGAGGCAGTTTCTTGATTGAGAATCCCAATCCCCAAACCAGACCCGATCCCCCCACTGCAATGTCGCCCGCGACCAGCGCTACCAAACCCGCCACCGGCGGTACCGTCGCCAGGAAAGCCCATTCCTTTGGCGAAAAATCCATCATGCTGGGCTGCGTCGTCGAGCCGGCCTGAAGATGTCGCAGAGTGACCACAGCGCCGAAGACCATTGGAATGGCCAGCCAGATCGTCACCGCGACGCAGAGCACGACCGCTAAATACCACGCCGGCTGGCCCGCCGGAATTCGTCGATTTTCGCCCAGCGACCGCATCTTCATCGCGCCGGTGGTGCGCATGAGGAATCCGGACAACCCCAACAGCGCGATGAGGACGACCAAAAAGATTGCATTGGCGGTATCGCCTAAGATTGACATGCCCGGCACCGATCCTACATTCAACCGCCTTCAAGGCGGCGGAGCATTGTAGAAGGCTCGCGCGGGTTTGCCTATGAGCACGATTCTCGATCAGATTGTGGAAACCAAGAAGCAGGAAGTGGCGCAGCGCAAGACGCAAACGCCACTCGAAAGGCTTCAGGAAACCATTGCCACGCTCGGGCGGCCGCGCAACTTCTTTCATGCCGTCAGCAAGGAACCGGGTCCTAAGGCGCTGAACTTGATCGCGGAAGTCAAAAAGGCTTCTCCCAGCGCCGGCGTCATCCGCGCTGATTTCGATCCGGTTAAGATTGCGCAGACCTATGCGGCCGCCGGCGCGGATGCGCTCAGCGTGTTGACCGATGAGAAATATTTCCAGGGGAAATTGGAATTCATCCACGCGATTCGAGACGTGGTGAAGCTGCCGGTGCTTCGCAAGGATTTCATCATCGACCCGTACCAGGTTTACGAGAGCCGGGCTGCGGGCGCGGATGCGATTCTGCTGATCGCGGAATGCCTCGAAACAAGCCAATTGATTGATCTTCAGATCCTGGCCACCGAGATGCACCTGACCTGCCTGATCGAGGTGCATGATGTCGATAATTTCATCCGCGTGCGCGATCGCGTCATCGGATTTCCCCATCGCAGCTACAGCCTGCTCGGAATCAACAACCGCGATCTGCGGACCTTCAAAGTCGATCTCGGAACAACGCTGCGACTGACAGAACTAGTCGAAGATCGGCGAGTTTTAGTCAGCGAAAGCGGCATCAACTCCCGCGCCGATATCACCAAGCTTGCCGAAGCTGGTGTGCGCGCCGTTCTTGTCGGCGAAAGTCTGATGCGAAGCGATGATGTCGCGGCTCAGGTCAAGGAAATGTTCCATAAGAAATGAGGATCGCCCAGCACACCATCTCTTGCCGGCTTCGTTACACCCTTCCTTAAGGGCCTCAACCTTTCTCCCGCCCGGCTCGATACAATGCCTGCCATGAGCGAGAAACAGAGCACGCCGGCTGAGAAAAAGGATGAACCCTCCAACTGGGCTGCGCGCATGACCGCGGTTCTCGCAGTGATCGCGGCCCTGTCGAGCGGGCGATGGAGCGCATCGAATTTGCAGGCGATCCTCGAGCAGGGAAAGGTCAACGATGCCTGGTCCTACTACCAGTCCAAGAGCGTCAAAGAACATGGCCTGGAACAGACGCGCGACCTGGCCCGCGCGCTGTCGGCAGGCGAATCGGATGAGCGGGCGCAAGCGCTGGTGAAGCTCGGGAATTCGATGGACCAGATCGCGGCCAAGGAAGCCAAGGACCGCGCGAAGATCATGGCTGACGCTCGCGAGTTCAATACTCGCAGAAATGTGCTGGTCGAGAAAAGCTTCTGGTTGGAGATTTCATTTGCCTGTCTTCAGTTAGGCGTGATTCTCTGCACGATTGCCGCCGGGACCAAATTTCGATTCGGGCTTCCAGCCGGAATTATCTTTGGTTTGCTTGGCGTGGCGCTGATGGTGAACGGCTTCCACACCTTCGTTCATGCACCGGCAAGTTGGTATCAGGGAACCGGTCAGCAGATGGGGTATGAGCCGGGCAATTAGCGATGAACCAAGCAAGCGCGACGGGAGCTTCCCATTGCGGCCTCGCTTTAAAAGCGTCGCACGACGCTGTGCCGCATGACGATCTGCTGAGGGTCGTAAACAAGCACCAGGCTCCACTCCAGCCTGATCGACCAGTCAACTTCATCCAGCGGCTCCGGCGCACGTGCGACAATCGGCGGAATCCCATCAAGCGGTTTGAAGAGATAGATATCACGGGCCGGATCGGGCGCGTTGGGGCCGATGAGTCGATAGGCGACGATCCGTCCATTTTCGAACGAGGCCGTTGGCTCACCCAGTTTGGCGATAACCTGCTGCCGCGTGGTTCGGTTGTCCTGAAGGAAGTTCAGCCACGTCCGATTTACTTCCGGCGTCGTGTAAGGATGCGTACATCCGCCCGCGAGCGCTGCGAACAGGAGCGCGCCGATGAATACGATCAAGTTGGACCATTTCGCATCCATCAGCGTGGATCCTGGATCTGGATGAGCCGATGCTTTTGAACGACGTTTTTGCCGTCGAAGACAACAACCAGTTCATGCGTTGTACCGTTCCACACGCCCTGGTCATCATGTCGATACGTCAGCGCGACGCGCGAAGCAGGCGTCACCTCGAGCGCGCGCGATATGGCCAGCCTGAATGTCAGAATGCGATCGCCTTCAAATTGCCCGGTAGGCGTTCCGAACCGCAGGAGCACATCTTCGCGCGTGGTCGTCCCATCCTGCAGAAAACCCAACGGCCCCTTCTCAATTCGATCATGGGTTGGCGCCTGCGGCTGTGCACCACAGCCGCACAGCACACACCCCAGCACGATAAGCAACAGTTTGTGATTCATGACATCAACCCCCTGTTGACCGCCAGTGCGATTTCAACGCTAAGACCGAAGACTCCCGCGGCGAAATGACGTCCGCTTCACCAAGAGCAGCGGAGTTGCTGGCAAATTGCTCCCACCGCTTGAGCTGGCCGTTGGCATCGAATTCCATGAGCAGCGTATGAAACTTCAAGGCCCGTATATCGCCGCCGAATATGGAGCCGGGGCTAACGGCGACCCAAATCACATCCAATGTGCTCATCGTCCATTGGTAAGCGAAAACTCGCTGACCATCCCACCAGAAATCCGGCTCGCCAAGCTGCAGCAAAACTTCCTCGCGACTCATGGCTGGGTTTAGCGTCGCGATCATTTGCGGTGTAACGGCGCGCGCATCGTTTGGTGATGCCGGGGTTTCCTTATGCCCGATGGGTACGACTAAGCACCCGCTGCAACATAACGCCAGCGAAGCGATCACGGTAAGCGACAATGCAACTCGGAAGTTGTGAAGCATCAAGCCCATGTTGCGACTCCATGCTCAATTTACGCTGGGCTGACGTTTCGAGTGAATTCGGCGATCCCATGAAATGGGAGTAGTAGTCCACCTGATCGAGAATCAGGAATTCGCCTAAGATTTGGACAAGCGAGCGCGACGGGACTCGAACCCGCAACCACCGGATCGACAGCTGCGCACACTCCGTCGCGTGAACACTTGAAAAACAAGCAAAAACAGCGATTCTCGCCTTCAGCGAGCTTTCCAATTTTTATCATTCTTTCGCAGAATTTCCAATGGTTTCCAGGAATTCTCTGACAAAGCGAATAACGTCGATTTAATCAAGAAAGAACGTACCACTCTCTAACATGCCAAATCGGTCCGCGTTTTCGCAAACGGCGTTTTTTGATTGCGCCCTTGGCATGACCAAACTCTTTCGTGTGCTACCTTCACCGTGGCGTAAGTAAGTTGCATTGCTCGCGGAGTCCATCGAATGGTGGGACTTGCCGGGCACGATCGACAGCGACAATTGGCAGTGGAACGGCAACGCTAACCCGACCGATTGCGATGGCAATCGCGTGCTGTCGATCATCGGCTATGTTTGAGACGCGCAGCAAAAATGTCGGCGTTGAAGTGGGCTAGACTTCACTTAGGGTTGCGGGACACGCCGACAAAGCCGATGCTAGCAGTCCAGCGGCCCCGAACACAAAAGTTGTTCGATTTGCATCAATCCGATCCTGCCGCCCCGGATGAAGAACGACGCCTTTTCACGGCGTACTGAATAATCCCGGTTAACCAGCAGAGGTCGGGCATCCTCCGATCACGTCGTATCGAACCTACTGGGTTCAAGGCCGCCCACTATGCACATCGGCGGGAACCGCTCAGAAATGTTCCGTCAGGCGTGGCCCAAATCTCAACCTGGTGGGTCGCCGACAAAGCTTGCAGGAGTTTTTGATCAACCCCCTCTGGCGGCAGCCGCGCGCAGACCCAGGTCACCTGAAAGAGAAGCGAATTTGCCATCATCGCTCGTATGAGCGACGGAGCCGCTTGCGGGTCGCCGATTCTGAGAAGGCTGATTTGTCCCAGCTCCTTGAGCCTCTGAAGTAACCCTGCTGAAAGTGAGAGAGTTGCCACCGCGCTGTTGTGGGGATCGATTGTTGCGCAATGACGTTCCGCGCCGAGGAGATGTATCTCTTTAACGATTCGAGTATTCATCCGCAATAACCGCGACTTGTCGAGGCTTGGTTCATGCACAAATAACTGCGCATCTGGCCATAGGCTGTTGGCGAAAAGTGCCCATGCTCCAATCTCTGCACCCACATCGACGATTGTGGTTATTGCGTCACCGCGTTGTTTAATCTGGCTGACGTGGAATGGATCAGTTGTGGTTTGCCATGCGTCCGCCGCGTCAGACGTACAGGGGCGGACAAACAGGCGCATCGGTCCAATCTGCCGCTCCTCCAGCGCCCAGTTTTGAAATGGGTAGGTCAATTGTTGCATGAGAGACGGGTCAAGGAAGGTATTGACGCGCTCCAGCAAACATGGCGAATACCATTCCAGGTACTGGCGGTCGATATAATAATCTCGGTTCATTGCTCCGCGCACAGTCACATCCACATCGACCCGTCGATCGATTGGGGCAAGCTCCTCATGGCGGCGCTTGAGCGAAAGCTTTTTTTCCGCCGCTTGCAGGATTAGAACTTGGTCGTGCAACTGGTCCTCCTGGCGGACCACCAGCGTTCGATCGGAAGGCAAAGTGGCCAACCACAGCCGGTTCATCTGGTCCCAGCGGTGAATTGGCGTTTGAAAGCTGTAGTGAGGTGTCAGCAGGAATTCCTCGAAGGACATAGACGGATCGTTTTGGAACTGCGGCGCCATGGTAGGGTCGCACCCGCGGGAATTTTGAAAAAAGCGGTAGCAGGAGACGGCCCAGGCATATGGGTTCTTCACGCACAGCACGAACCGGACCGGCACCCCCTTCCAGAGTCCGCCAGCCAATCGCGGTGGTCCATGCTTCCAACCGGTATCATCTGAATCGAGATATTCGAGGTGGAAGTTTTTTGAAAGCAAGGCCTGCATCAGATTCGTGCCGCTGCGCTGCAATCCGAAGACTTTGAAGTAGGCTAAATTCATTTAGCAGGTCTCGTCGAAAAGCGATCGGTCAGGTGACTCAATCTGTTGTCATACCGTTACACCAACACCTGCCCGCCAGTTTTCCCAGACCCGAATATACTCGGCTTCCAAGTCGCGGGTGAACCCGACGTGGTCCATCAACCGCGAATTGAGCAGCCGATGTCGCATGCCTAGGCGAAGTTCGCGCAATTGATCTCGGTCCTGCGCCAGTTCAACCGCCGCGCCGATGAATTGTTCGGGCGTGTCGGCCGAGAGTTGTCCGAGCCCAGCTGCGTGGAGGATGCTTCGCCCTGCTCGTGAGACACTGGTCGCTCCGACTAAACTGACGCAAGGCACTCCCATCCATAGTCCGTCACAGGTGGTCGTGATCCCGTTGAACGGAAAGGTGTCCAAGGCAATGTCGATCTGGCCGAAACGTTGCAGGTACTCATTACGCGTGTGCGTCTTGCAGACAAGCAGCAGTTGGTGCGGCGGCAGCCCCGCCTGCGCCAGCCTTTCTCGAACCGCATCTATCGCCTCCTCCGAGACCACCGCCAGAAGCAATCGGGAATCGGGAACAGCCCTCAGGACCCGCGCCCACAGTCGCGCGCATGGGTCGGTGACTTTTACGATTTTGTTCAGCGAACCGAAGGTGAGATGGCCCGCGCCCTCTAATGGGGATGGGGCGACGTCTGGCGCGTCCTCATCCGCCATATAGCACCAGCAACTTCCGGGTATCCGCAAGATCCGCTCACGGTGATACCTTTCGGTCTCACCAGGCGGATCCTGGCAGGCATCGCTCAGCCGGTAGTCCATCGCGGACAAGCCGGTCGTATCGAAGTAGCCGACCATGTTGATCTGCACAGGAGCGGGTTTGCGGGCGAAGAGCGTCATACGGTTACCCGAGGCATGCCCACGCAAATCGACCAGAATATCAATTGAATCATCCTGAACGATGCGCTCAACCTGCTCATCGGGGAAACCGACTATATCCCGCCAGTGCTCAACATCGCGGCGAATGCGCTCGGTGACCCAATCGGGCTCGTCCACGTCGCTGTAGCAGAAAACCTCTATGCGGCCCCGGTCGTGGTGCTGAAGTGCCGCTCCGATGAACTTCGTTACTGTGTGCTCGCGAAAATCCGGCGATACGTAGCCGACCCGGATCCGACGATCGCGCCGGCGGTCATTCTTGAAAGGCCGTCCCAGACCGCCATTGCCGCCGAACAAACGATCCCATTCGCAGTGCTCGTGATACAGTTCTGACGGGCCTGATGCCGGGTGATAGTGCAGTGTGTACAACAGCGAACTGCGAACCCGTGATGCATCGGGCTGCAACTCGATCAGCCGCCGCAGCGAGGCGCACAAAAGCTCCACGTCACCCAGATCCTCCGCGGCATTTACCAGGCCGTCATAGGCCGGAATGGAGTCGGCTCGTAAGCGCAGCGCCTCGCGGAAGGCATGGATGGACCCCATTGGGTCTCCCGCCTTGCGAAGGGCCTTGCCAAGATTGTGGTGGGCTTCAAGATAAGACGGTCGCAGCCGGGTGGCATTGCGACAGGCCTCCACCGATTCGGAGTAGCGTCCTAGCTGTTCCAGTACCACACCCAGGTTGTTGTGGATTTCCGGCATGTCTCCCCGAACGCGCAGTGCCTGCAGAAGATGGGGGATGGCTTCGGCGGGTTGATTGCTTTTGCTTAGCAGAGCCGCCAGATCGACTCGCAGGGATGCCTTACCGGGTGCCAGTGCAACGGCCTGTTTCAGATGATCGAGGGCATCGGCCAGCTCACCCCGTGCGAAGGCGGCAATGCCCAGCCGCTGCCAGTCTTCTGCGGTAGACGCCGACATTTCGGTCCAGGAAATCTTCTTCTCTTGCCCGGGTTTCCGGATGAGCATCGCGCTCAGCTGGGATTCCTGGCCGGCGGCGCGAGCCGCATCCCAGAACTCGCGCAAATAATCCAGCGATTGTTCTTTGAGCAGTTCGTCCTCCTGCAGAAAGTCCACCATCTTTTGGGGCGCATGAAACCACTTTCGCTGATGCTGGAATAGCTTGGACCCATCGGCCCAGTGTTGCCAAAACACTGAATCGCCCTCGGGTTGCACAAAGCGCGGTCGGATCGGGACGACGAAGTAGTTACGACGCGTCAGGAGCCACGCGAGTGTAAAAGTGTCCTTGTCGCCCCAGGTCCATCGATCATAACATTGCTCGGAATAAATATTCAGAAGGCGGCAAACTTGCAGTTCGCGCCAGCAGCACTGCCGATCGACGAGCAGTTGTGCGCTGTCCAGTTCCAGTCCAACACGGGCTGGCAATCCTAATTCCCGCCACGCCAGAGGGCGCAGCGCATACTTACTTTCCGGCTGGTAATAAAAATCGGGCCAGAAAACCTGGCCGTAACGGGTAAGCTGTTCACAATCGAACAAGAAGCTCGGGTCCATGAGTGGGATGTTGTCGGCATCCAAAAGTAGCACTTGCTCGAACGGGCAAGCGACGATCGCATGAATTTTACATTCCCAGCCTCCCAAGCGATGAAAGTCCCCGGCACCCGCTGCGGCAAATGCGTCTACTAATTCTGCCCCGCAAGAGGCAGCCAACATCCGGAAAAATGGCGGGATGTCCTGCTTTCCAAAATGCCACAACTGGATCCGCAACTGGCAGCCATGCGCTCTCAAGTGCCGAATCGCGACATACGCAGAAGGAAGATACGTGGCACTTGCGACGATCACGATTCCCCGGCCCCTGCCGCCAGAATAAGAGAGCGTTCGATGAAGGCCCCGCTGGATAATGTCGGGAAGAGAAGTCATGGGTGCGGTCGTTCCCCGATTTAAAGTCGATTAGCGCATGTCAGCTGTAACGGCAGTTTGGTTCTTTTGAAAACCCAACAGCAAAAAAATAAAAAACTTTATTTTCGCAAATTCATGACGTATCAATTGATACATTGACCCCCAGCTAATTAAGCATTATTACTACCGTTTTTTTTACTTGCCTAGAATACCTGAGCTTGGCATAATCAGAAAAGTCAACCTGAACTAAACAACAGGTTCACGCATTCTTTTGGGGCAATTGGAACAAGTCGTGCCCGCGCGTAATTTTGGTTGAGAGCACGACGTGCGGTGGGTGTTGTCCGGTTGTGTCGGTGAAATTTTGATCCCTCTTGGGGGGCGCAAACATCTCCGATTTATAGCTGCTTTGTATCAGGGTCCGCGAACACCCTTCACTTCTGTTCAAAAGGGGTGGTCGCCAGGAAAGGAATTCCACATGTGGCACCACGATGTGCGGCATGTCCAGGGCCATCCCGGTGAGGGCCGTCGCTTCTATCTCATCTTCATAACTCAGCACCTCTCTGCTCCTGAAGAGGGCGCCAGTTCCTGATCGCCGTTCGCGCGAATCGCAATCCTTTGACGACACTTTTTTGCGGGTGACCTTTGCGCGCACTGGTCCAATCTGCGCGCATTGAACCTCAGTCTCTTCAACTCCAAGAGGTACTCATGTCTCGGATGAACAAGAAGGCGGCTGGTCGATCCGTTTCTCATGGCAAACCAGTCCAGGTGCCGCGAACCTTTGAAGTGCAGGCATTAGAGGGCCGGATATATCTCAGCAGCACCGCCATAACCCATCATACGGTCACCCACTCTCCACAGGACGCGGGCTATCGGATTAACCTTGAAATCGCGGGCCAATATGCCGCCAGTGTGCTGGCCCGATCGAGCCTGAGTGCCACTGTGCCCACCCTGCCGCATAACATCCAGGCGCAGCCAAAGACCAAACCCGCCCACAATCCAAAGCCTCGAACCAACGCCTCCAGCCACCACTCCGCGGCGAAAAAAGGTGGATCGCATAGTGCACGATCAGGGTCCGGCAATTCAAGAGGAACTAACGTTCTTCAGGCACAGAGTGCCGCATCAACAAGTACGCTGCAAGTCGGGGCCAGCACCATCCCCAGCATCTCCGATCCTTTGTATTCGATTGTGGTGCAGAAGGACGGCAAAATCGTGGTATTGGGAGCACACAATGGAACCTTCAGTGCGCTTCGCTACGACACCACCGGACAGCTTGACAAAACTTTTGGAACGAACGGATCGGCGGTCGTTACCTTCACCAGCGGCCAAGACGCCGCACACACGATTGCCATTGATTACGCCGGTACCGCCAAAACCAACAAAGAATATGGCAAGATTGTTGTCGCTGGTGGTTCCGCCGGTGGCTTTGTAATCGCGCGATTGAATCCCAACGGAGGGTTGGATTCGACCTTCGGCGTCGGCGGAAAAGTGAGCGGTGTGCTCGCAGGAGGCACGGCCAATGGCCTGATCCTCAAATCGGACGGCAGCATTCTTGTCGGAGGCACCGACGCTAAAATGCAGCCTGTGGTCATCCGGCTCTCCAGCCGCGGTGTGTTGGACCAGAGCTTTGGCTCGGGCGGCGTATATCAGGGAGCGCTAACGAGCCTGAAGGCAGGCTCGACAACTGCCACTGTCAGCACTGCTGCAATCACGCCTAACGTGCGACGTCGCGGCGGTGGAGTCCTCCATCCGTTCAGTTGTAGTGGATGCGGAGGTTGTGGCGGATGTGGATCGTGCAATCCCTCCTACAGCGCGCCCAATGTCAGCTTCTCCAATTCACCTTACAACAGCATCGAAGGTGCCACGTTCACCGCCGGTGGTTCGATCTCGGATCCAAATCCGAATGAAAGCCTTTCGGCAACTGTGAATTATGGCGATGGAACGGGAGACCAGACGCTCGATATCGACGGCAGTGGGAACTTCTCGCTGTCACACGTTTACGCGGAAGACGCGAACTACACGATCAATATCTCAGTTACAGACTCCAATGACAACGAGCAAGGGGGAGCTTCGGCTTCGGTCAGTGTGGCCGAGGTAGCGCCCACTTTTGTCAGCTCACCCGGCAATTCGATCGCTTCTACTGCCAATCCATTTGCGCTGTACGTAACGACCGATGATTCGTCAAGCGATCCAGACCCCGTGCAATCGATTAACGTCGTTTGGGGAGATGGAACAAACAATACCTATAACGCGTCCGATTACGGAGGCACTTTACCAAATCCTTTCCCGGCGCAGCACACCTATAGCACATTCGGCACGTTCAGCGCCAGCGCCAGCGCCGGCGATGATGGTTCCCAGACGTCCTCCACAGTGCAGGTGTTGCCGGTGTCGCCCACGATCTCCGGGGCCTATCAAGTTCAGGCGGGCACCACTTATACACTTTCGCTACCGCAACCCTTCGACACCGCCCATTCAGTGCAATGGACGCTGAACTGGGGAGATGGAACGGTCCCTCAGGTCATCAATGGAAATCCCAGCACGGTCACACACACTTTCCAAGTCCCGACCATCAGCGATGTCATCACTGCAACCGCCGTACAGAATGGCATCACCTACACCTCTAACAGGCTGCCGATCGTCGTACGCCCTGGTGCGACTGCGGACCCACCGACCACGAACGTGACCATCAATTTTCAGCCGTTAAGCTACACGATGGGCGACAGCAACAACTACCTACCGGATACCGGCCTCGTGTTCGCCGATCGGTCCAGCTTCAACTTCAACCAGACCGCCTACTGCTACGGCTGGGATAACGACCAGTTGAGCAGTGCTGTTGACGCAACCGGCGGAAACACCTCGCTGGATTTCCGAAACTACACTTGGGTGCCGATGCAACAGCACCAAAACGGCATCACCACCAATAACACCTGGTCGATCGGCTTGGCCAATGGCAGCTACAAGGTGCGTATCGTCTCCGGAAATCCATCATTCACCTCGGGTACATATTACCAGATACTAGCCAATGGAACGACGGTGGTGAACGGCGCTCCCTCGTCCAGCGCACCCTGGGTGGATGCCAGCGCTACGGTCAGCGTTGCTAATGGACGCTTGACGCTTACCAACGGACCGCTGGCGGTCAACAATATTATCAACTTTATCGAGATCACTCCCGCTGCGCATGTTTCGACCATCCCCAACGCTCCCAGCGGTCTCTCGGCGCAGGCAGAATCAGCACTCAGTGGGGGTAATCCCGTTTACAGGGTCAACCTGAATTGGGTGGACAATTCCGATAACGAAACGGGCTTTACGGTTTATCGATCCACCGATGGGACGAATTTCTCCTCCATCGGGACACTGACTCCCAATGCCGACTTCTACTCGGACACAACAGTCGCCAGCGGAACGACCTATTACTATCGTGTCAAAGCAAACAACAGTGGCGCGGGCGACTCGTCCTACTCCAATACCGCACAGGTGACGACGCTTTCGAGCACAACGGAAGCTGCCTACGGCGGCACCGCGTGGACGGTGCCGGGCAAGATAGAATCTGAAAACTTTGATACAGGCAGCGGCGCCTATTTCGATGGCACAGCACCGAATCTCGGCGGTCAATACCGCAACACACCGATCAACGTGGACCTGGGCAGCAGCGTTCCCGGCGGAGGGTTTGCTATTGGCTGGACGGCTCAGGGCGAGTGGACCAACTATAGCATCAACGTAAACTCCAGCACCACCTACCGAATAGACCTATCAGTTGCCAGCGCCGGACCCGGCGGTAGTCTCGACCTTTATCTGGACGATCCGACTCATTCCGTCCAGAGCAAGCGATTAGCTTCAATGCCGGTCCCCGACACCGGTGGTTGGAACACGTACGAGACGATTTCTCGTGAAGGCATTAGCCTTAGCGCAGGGGCCCATGTGCTCTCGCTGTACGTGAGTGGACAGAACGCCGATGATCAGGCCGCAGGCAACATCGACTGGATGCGTTTTACTTCAACGGCACAGGCGGCCCCGTCGGCGCCCGAGAACTTAACCGCCAAGATGAACACTGGCGGTCCGATTCTGCTCAACTGGCAGGATTTCTCGACGAATGCCACGAGCTATACGGTGCAGCACTCGACCGACAATGGGCAATCTTTCCAAACGCTCGTCAGCGGACTGGCGTCCAGCGCAACGCAGTACTCTGATTCTGGCAGCACTGCCGGAGCGGTCTATGTGTATCGCGTGGTGGCAGTCAATGCTCAAGGCACCTCGGATCCCACCAATACTGTGATCGTGGTTTCATCAGACAGCGGCAGTGTGACGGTTGCTCCAACGGCGGACACGTATGTAGACGCATCTGACAATTCCCCTCATGGTTCATCACTCGCGCTCGACGCCCATTACGGGACCGCGAATGGCTCAAAAGACCAGAAGATCTTCCTGAAATTTGATCTCAGCTCGGTCACGGGCACAATCTCGGGCGCAAAGCTACGGCTGTTTGGTCGGGAGGATACGGGCAATCAAACCGGCATCACCACCGATGTTTCTGGCATCAGCGACACGACTTGGACGGAAAGCGGCGCGACTTGGACCAATCAACCCTCCGGGACGCCCGCAATGATCTCAACCCAGACGGTCGATGAGCTGGAAGGCCGGTGGTACGATTGGGACATTACGCCTTACGTCTTGCAGCAGCTTAGCGCGGGCCATACGACCATCACCTTGGAAGTTGACTCCACCGTAACCAGCGCCGGCTACCTTACCTTTGATTCTCGTGACGCCACCGCAAGCAAGCCGGTGTTGCTGGTTAGCCGTCAATCCCCTCCTGCCGCACCGACTCTCAGCGCCAGTGTTCCCAACAACTCAACGTCGCAGGTGAATTTGAGCTGGACCTTTACCGGCTCGGCAAGCAGCTTTGGCGTAGAGCGTTCAACCGATGGCGTCAATTTCACACAGATTGCGACAGCTCCTGCTTCGCCTTTCAGTTACTCAGATACTGGGCTCACTGTAGGCACCCAGTACTATTACAGGGTTCGTGCGAACGGCAGTCCGTACGGGGAGAGCGCATACTCCAGCACCGTACCTGCGACGACTGCGCCGGGAGAGCCAACTGGACTAACCGCTGTCACAATTTCGTCCAACGAGATCGATCTTTCATGGGCCAATGCGCCAGGTGTGCAAACCAGCGTCTACGTCGAAAAATCCACCGACGGGACACATTTCGACACCCCTGTCCAGCTCGCGTCCAATGCGACGAGCTACCATGCGCAGGGCCTAACCCCCGGAACCCAGTATACGTTCCACGTTTACGCGGTTAACTCCGGAGGCAGCTCCGTCAAGGCAACCACATCCGCCCTGTCGGTTCCAGCTGCGCCAACAAATTTCGCTGCGACTGTGGTTTCCTCTTCGGAGATAGACCTCGCATGGACAAATGGCACTGGAATCCAGACCGCGCTTTACGTTCAGATTTCAACAGACAACGTCAATTTTGGAACGCCCATTCAGTTGTCGCCTTCGGCAACGACTTACCACGCGATGGGGCTGACGACAAATACCATCTATTACTTCCGGATTTACGCCTCCAACGCGAGTGGGAATTCCAGCTATGCGACAACATCATCGGCGACGACCTTTGCCGCTCCAACCAATCTGACGGCGACCGCTGACAATAGCGAACACCGGATCCATTTGGCGTGGACTGACAACACTTCTGACGAAACCGGTTTTGAAATCGACCGCTCAACCAGTCCTGATACGGGATTTGCCGCGCTTGCGACAGTTGGGCGGAACGTAACGACGTTCGATGATTTGCTGGATCCTGACGCTACAACCAAGAATCCGCCCACCGATGCTGGAACCACGTATTACTACGAGATCATCGCCATCAAGAATACACTTCGGAGCGACCCGTCGAACGTGGCACATGCGGCGCTGTCACAAACCGTTTCTGGTTTCCTGTTCAATGACACGAACCGCAACGGTGTATGGGATTCCAATTTCATTCAGGGATCGCGTCCTCAAGTCGTCTTTCTTATCGATGTCTCGGATAGCACAGGTACACAATTTGGTGGCGATCTGAAGGTGGGTGATCTGAATGGTGACAGACAAGCCAACACGCGTCTCGATGCTGAAATAGCTGGATATATCGCGCTCAACGAAGAACTGATTCATCTTGGCTTTGGTTCGACGGCTTTGGTCACCGTCCAGCCATTCTGCGAGTCCGACGTGCAACTACCTAGCTACAGCTCTCAACCGAGCCAAGACATCAACGGTGACGGCATTCCCGATGTCGAAGCAAATTTGATGGCGCAGCAACACATCGGAGAGACCGATTACAAATCCGCATTTGACCAAGCATATTCTTCCTTAATCCATAATGGTGCTCTGCCCGGAAACGCGAACATCGTTTTCCTTTCTGATGGGGTACCCTACGACGTCAATCCTGATGATCCTTCAGATTTTGTTGACCAGCTCCGCGAAATGACGCAAGGGCCGCTGCGCGTTAATATCCAAGCATTCGGTGATGGCCCCGACATCGGTGACAGCGGCCTTCAAATCCTGAAGTTAATTAACCCCAACGCAACGGTTTTCAACACGCCTGATGAATTGCTGGGCACGTTCAGCCGGCTGATAGCCGACCAGTCAGGTGAGGGCACTGTTGCCGGCCAACAGGTCTATCTCGACTTGAATAATAACCAGCAATACGACGCTGGGGAGCCCATCGCGACGACCGACTCCACCGGCTGGTATTCGCTGCCGGTTTCCGGTGCAGGGACATATCACGTGGCCAAGTTACCCGTTAGCGGATGGCTCGACACGACTCCAACCATACAAGCCGTTCCGGTCACGACTGGGCAGGCTGTAGATAACATCGACTTCGGCACGGTTGAGAACGACGAAGCCGCTCCCACGGCCAATTTCACCGCTTCGGACACCAGCCCCTATGAAGGGTCGCGGGTCAATTTCAGCTTTAGCAACGTCCAAGGCTCTGGCCCTTTCCGTTACAGTTACGACTTCGACGATGAAGACCCCGGCGACCCCACTTTCACAGGGCCTGATGACATCCAGAATTCCGTGAGCCCGATTGCGTCGTTTGTCTACCCGGATAACGGTATTCACACGGTGATTGCCCGTGTCTATGACGCTTATGGGAAGTACACACAATATACACAGTTCATTACAGTTCAAAATGCCATTCCATCGGCTCACATCTTAGGTTTGCCTCCGCAGATTGACCTCGCCGACACGCATTCGCTGCTGCTGAATGCAAGTGTCTTTGACCCGGGGCTAACCGACAGCAGTGTTGGATTTAATGTCTTATGGTCAGTCACGCAAGATGGAGTGGCCGGGCATCAAGACACTAACAGCCAGGACCACGCACACGGCTATCCATTTGTTCTGAATTTTTTTACGCCGGGCACATATCGGGTGACCCTCACCGCAACGGATAAAGACGGTGGCAGGAGCGATCCGGATGTGGAAATCCTTCAGGTTACGCAGTCTACGCCATGGTTCGTTTCGCAGCCCACCGCTACCGTCTCGGCTGACGGAACCAAGGTGAATCTGAATGTGGTGGCCGATGATGATCAGGGTGAAGCTAATCTGACCTATACGTGGTCGGGGACGCCCATCGACGACGTACTGGGATTTACGAAAACGGGCACTCATGACGCCAGCTCGACCACCGCATACATCGATCGTGCTCAGTCGTATTCTTTCACGGTCACTGCTACCGATGCGCAAGGAAATCAAAGCACGATATCCGTGCCTGTCGTTGTGCCACAGATTCCTTCGTCCGTAGTTCTTACGCCGCCGATATTTGAAGTCGCCGCAGATGGGTCTCAGTCAATCAGCGCGACCGTGAACGATCAGTTCAATGTTTCGATTACCGGAGCCACGCCGACCTTTTCGCTCACCACAAACGCCAGTGGTGGCAGTATTACCGGTGCTGGCGCCTATACCGCCGGTAGCGTGGTTGGCGCGGCTGACGTGATAGAAGCGACGGATGGAAACGTGTCGGCTACGGCCGTCGCCCTCGTTGGAAGTAGCGGCACAAGCATCGTCGGCACGGCAGCCACCGGCTTGCCAGCCGTTGAAGGTACAGTCACTAGCAATCAATACTCGCTGGCGGAGTTCTATGACCCCGGCGGGGTAGACGCGTCGAATTACTCAGCCACAATCGACTGGGGAGATGGCCAAACCGGAACCGCCAACGTCTTTAATTTGGCGACTCACCTTTATCTCGTCGGAGACGCCACGCATACCTATACCAAGCCCGGCACATTCACCTTCACGGTAACGCTCACGGGGAACAGTAAGACCGGCACCGCCACCGGGACCTACATCGTCCGACCAGCGACGCTCGTTGGCGGCGGCCTGACCGTCGACGCGATAATGGGCCAGCCGTTCAGCGGTACGCTGGCGACGTTCACCGATACCTATGCCGATCCCAATTCGCCCAAGACCGCAGCGGATTTCACGGCGCAAATCGACTGGGGTGATGGGCGGATCGACGCCGGCACGGTGAGCCTCACTGACGGCAAATTTGCAATTGCGGGTTCGCACACTTTCACGGCAGTCGGCAAGGATTCAATTTCCATCAGCATCACCGAAGATGGCCAGCCGGTTGCGACTGTCCCGGCAGTCGCGAATGTGCAGCGCGATCAGGCGCCAGCGCCAACCGGGTTCAACGCCATCGCCATCTCCAGCTCACAGATCTATTTGTATTGGGACATCAATCCGGACGTACTCGGATATATCGTCACCGCGACTGACAACAACGGGGCAACGCACCGTCTTCCGACTGAAACGGATGAATACTTCCATCCAACGGTTACGCAGGAAAATAGGCATTCGGTGGACGCCACGTGGGACCAGAACCTTCCAGTAAGCACGCAATATACTTATTCGATCCAAGCGGTATATCCCGATGGAACGATTTCGCCCCCCAGCGATGACACCCCCAGTGCCACAACCTGGGCGACGGCCGCCGTGCCGATGCCGGTGGGATTGACCGGCACCAATATCTACGCTGTTGACCGAGTGACCAATAAGGGCGGTTCGGGTGTTCAGCTCTTCTGGAGTCCCGACACCAAGGTTGATGGCTATAAAGTCTTCCGCCAGGATGCGCAAGGGGTTTGGCAAGACCTGATTGGGCAAAACCCTGATCAAAGCGAGCGATATCTCGACCCGACCACGCTGGTGGACGGCAAAGAAGCCTGGTTCGACAGCACCGCGGACTACTCATCCGGCATAACCCAGTACAACTACAAGGTGATCGCCTATAAGATGGTAACCGGACAGGTCGACCCATCGGCGTCGTCGCCGGCGCTGGTCACGGTTTCGCAGGATACTCAGGGGCCCAGCCAGCCGACTGGATTGAAGGCCGCCAGCTTCCCGGAGGGCATCCAGCTCACCTGGAACGACCGGCCGGTTACGGATGACTTGGATTTTGCCGGCTGGAATGTGTATCGCCAGAACCCGACCACCGGCGACTGGGTCAAGCTTACGCCTCTGCCGATCAATGATGTCACTGGATACAACGACACGAATGCGCCAATCGGGCAGACGAGCAATTACGAGGTGAAGGCTGTCGATCTCCTGACGCACGAATCCACGCCTGCGACGATATCCTATCGCCGTTCCATTCACGGGCAGCCACCTGCGCCGACTGGCCTCTTTGGACGCGCGGACGGCTCAGGCGCAATCCTGCTCGATTGGGATGACGTGACGCCGACCCTCGACAATGGTTGGGCCGGCGACGCGCTGCACGGCTACAATATTTATCGGCGAGTTTCTGACACCGACCCCTGGACCTCCCTCGGACAGGTAACCTCCAGCACCTATCGCGATACGGGCCTTTCCAACTCTACCAGTTATCAATACCAGGTCATTGCTGTGGACGGAGACGGAGATACGTCCGATCCGGCGACGGTGACTGCTCAAACTGGTGACGGCGTCGCACCAGCGACGCCAGTGCTCGTCAGCGGCACCGCTCTGAGCACCTCCGAAATCGAACTGGTGTGGGTTGCCGGGAGCGGCGGAGATGGGCAAAACAATTATTCAATCTATCGCTCAGAAGACGCCACCAGCGGCTTTACCTTCGTGACATCCGTCACGGCCGCAGCCGGGGCCGGGAGTAACACCTACGACGACCTCGGCCTGGCGGTTGGCACGACATACTATTACCGCATCTATGCGTCGGACATGGACGGCGATTTTTCACTGACGCCGTTGAGCGTCAACGTCCAGACGCAGACGGTGCCCGAGGCGCCTCCGTTCTTGTCGATTACGCCACTGGTTGACCTGACGGGCAATTCCACGAGACAGATCCAGGGTGACTCAAGCGACGGCGAAGATCCATCTTCCCCAGGCGGCAGCCTGCCGACCAATTCCGGGCCGATGGTGATCTCCGCTGACACCCCCGTACGCGGCATCGTCGACGATCCCAATAACAATCTGACTGACTGGACCCTAGTGCTTCGGCCGATGTCGGCGACGGGGACTCCAGCCGACATCGTGGTGGCGTCGGGCACACAGGAAGTGGGCCAGGCCCCGGACATTGATGCGCCGATGGGCATCATTCAGGCAACAATGGTCCCCGATGGGCTCTATCAGCTCGTGCTCAAGAGCGACGACCCCGCCCGACATGATGGGCCGGGCGGCTCACATCAGGAACTGCTCGGGCAGGAAGTGCAGATCCATACCAACGTGAAGGTCGGGAATTTCACCACGTCGGCCACCGATATGTCGATCGACGTGCCCGGCGGACAGTCGCTGGTCGTGCGGCGAGTTTATGATTCTTCAACCGCCGACACTTCTTATGACTTTGGCCCGGGCTGGAAGCTGGATGTCTCGGATACAGGCCTGCGGACTACATCGTACGCTGGTAATCGAGGCAGCAGCACGTCGCCCGCCATGCGTAGCGGCGATCTGGTCTACATTACTATCCCCGGAGGCTGGCAGGAGGCCTTCGAGTTCGTGCCGGTGCCTGACGGCTATGATCCGGGCAATCCCGGCGGGGCCTTTGGGGCCTACTTCACTTACTACCCTCAATTCATCGCCGTCGATGGTAGCGGTAGCCGATTGACCGTCATGGGAGACGTGAGTCATGAAAATCCGAACGACCGGATCCAGCTCACGCGTGATGGCGATGAGTTCTACGGCAATACCGACAATGGTCAGGAAGGATATAACCCGGCACGCCTGGATTTTGGCGGCCAATACACCCTCACCACACAGGATGGCACCGTCTATCAGATCAATGCTTCCGATGGCAATTTGATGAGCACCACGGACGCCAACGGCAATTCCACCAGCTTTGACAGCGGCACGGTCACGTCCGGCGAATGGCAGCTTACGATTCACCACGACGACCAGGGACGCATCGATTGGATCGGCACCAATCCCGACGGCACTGGCCCCAGGGTCCTCTACACCTACGATCCCATCACCGGCAATCTGATCAGCGTCACCGATCGCGATGGCAACACCACCCACTACAGCTACAACGCCGGCACTACCCCCGGCAAGACGCACCTGCTGACCGGCATCACCGATGGCCAGGGGGATACCGTCGAAACCGTCAGCTATGACCCGCTTGGAAAAGTTGAAGCGGTCACCGACGCCAAGAGCAACAAGGCGACCCTCAACTACGGCGGATATAACGGCACTCAGGGCGAAACCGGAGCCGCCGATCCGCTGGGAGGCACTACCCAGGAAATCTACGACAGCTATGGCAATGTGATCCGCTCAATCCAGGCGGTGAATGATCCGGTCACCGGAGTCGTCCAAAAGTACATCGTCACGGTCAGCGAATATGACTATCCCAATGTCGATGGTCAGGACCCCCTGGTTAGCGGCGTGACCAACATGAATCATCTGGGACGCGAGAGGCATTGGCAGCCGTTCGAACTGCAAGGTCCCGATGATGCCGGTCTGCGATTTACGCTTGTGCCGGGCGATTCACAATTCACCGCGTCGCTGGCCAGCGACACGCTATATAAGAATTCCGAGGGCGATCGGACCGATGCGACCAACCCGGATCTTTGGATGCCGACGGAGACCATCACGTACGCCGCCGATGGCACGCCCCGCACCACATTTTTTGAAAATTTCAGTCAGCCCGGCGACCCGGACTACGGCCTGCCCGAGTACGTCCATGGGAAGCCGCGCTATGTGAAGGACCCCTGGGGCAACATCACTCACAACGTGTATGACGCCGACGGCAACGTGACTTCGACGACGGTGCTGTATGGCACGCCGCAGGCGCAGACGACCTACTTCACCTACACGCCCGGCTCGGTCAACGACGGCACTTACACCTACATTAATGGGCTTACCGTTTCCTATGACGATATCCCGGCGGGCCTGCCGGTGGAGAGCTATCGGTACGCCGCCGATGGCACCACTAAGGTTCTGCTCTCCAGCAACCTCTATTACACCGAAGGCCCGGCTGCTCAGAAGGGGAAGGTCCGCGCCAGCACCGACGCCGCTGGATTGGTCACGCTCTATTTCTATGATGACAACGGAAACACGATCAAGACCCAGCGACAGTGGACCGACGCTCAGGGTCAGCACACCCCCACCGACACCCTCGCCACTTACGACAACAACGGCCAGGAGCTCACCAGCACCGATGGCAACAACCAGACCACGAGGACCATCTATGACGCCAATGGACAGACGCTGATCAGCGTCGATCCTTATGGCGGGCAGACGATCAACGCTTACAACGCCGATGGGCAGGTGGTGCAGACGCTCTATCCCGACGGCACCGAAGAGCGCACGGCTTACGATGCCCTGGGCCGGCCGGTCTGGCAGACCAATCGCTTTGCCAGCACCAGCAGCCGGGATATCGACCTGGACACGCTGGCGCTGATCTCGCAGACGATCGACTCCACCGCCACCGCCACGCTCACCCACACGCTCTATGACTCGGCCGGCCGGACCATCGGCACCGAGACCTACGTCGGGGTCAACATCACCTTGAGCCAGGGGAGCAGCGCGCTGGAGCTGGAGTCGGCCCTGCCGACCTTGACTCCGGCCTCCTCCCACTTTCTCTCCAGCACCGCGACCTATTACGATGACTTTGGCCGAGTGGTGGAAAGCCGAGACGCCACCGGCCTCCGCACCGGCACGCTCTATTATCCCAACGGGCAGGTGCAGTACACCGGCGTGCTGTCGAGCGACACGAACGTCGCTCCGATCGGCGGCCCCTTCACCACCGCCAGCTTCGTCTCCTACACCGAAAGCAAGTACGAGCAGACCGATAGCCTGCCGGCAGGAGCGATCAATTATAACGCCTCCATCCTGCACTTCACCCGCAATGGCGTGGCGGTGATGCAAACGACCAAGACCTACATGGATGCCCTGGGGCGCTCCATCATGACCGTCTACGATGATGGCTCCTTCACCGAGACGCTCTACAGCAATAACGACATCGCGGTCACCCGGGCCGATCTCACTCAACCCACCAGCGCCGAGGGCTGGCCAGGCACCGGCACCGGCAACACCACGCTGCCGCATGGCTACACCGAGAAGATCGAGATCGCCCAGCGCAAGACCGGCGATACGCCGCTGGCGACGTATTACCTCTACGATGTCAGCGGGAAGCTTGTCGATGTCTGGCAGCCGGCGGTGGTCGATGCCGATCCGAATTCATTGACCCACAACTCGACCCTCCACCCCCACTGGCACTACACCTATGACATCAATGGCAATGAACTGACCGAAACCGATCCAAAGAACAACACGACCAGCTTCACTTATGATGAGCAGAACCGCGAGCTGAGCCGAACGTTGCCGGATTTGCAGAAAGAGAGCTTTGCTTACGATAACTTCGGCAATGAAGCCACGCACACCGACTTCGTCGGCAACGTCGCCACGTCCAGTTATTACACGGAAGCAGACGATCCCAAGCACGCGGGAATGCTCAAGAGCGTCACTTACACCGGCCCAGGCCAGACTGCGTATACCATCATCTACAGCTACGATAACTATGGCCGCAAGTCGCAGGTTATCGATCCCGTCGATTTAACATCAAGCAACGGCACGACCACTTACCATTACGACGAATCCGGCGGCGAAGTCACCATTGATCCGAACACCGGCGCGATGACCCCCGTCTCAGGGAACTTCGGTGAGCTGACCAGCGTCGCATCGCCGCAGGGAACGGTCCATTATGTTTACGATGCCGTGACCGGAAGGCTGGTGGAGACCTGGACCGGAACGGGTGCCGATGACACGACCTCCACGACCGAAACGCTCTATGGCTACGATTCGCAAGGCCGCCTTGCGAGCGTCACCACCGCTCGTGAAAATGAAGCGGCTGTGACCCCTGCTGTCTCGGGCACGCGCTATGATGCCGTGGGCCACACGATCGGCACGACGTTGCCCACGACGCTGTACATCTACGATGGCGCCGGCGAACTGCTCCAGCAGATCAACCCCAACAACACCGAGACCGACTACGATTACACCAACCTCTGGAACCCCGCGGGCGGCCAGGAGATCGTCACCAACAAACGCACCAGCGATGGCAAAGTCCTCAGCGAGTTCACCTACACCTTCAATGCGCAGCGGCAGAAGATCAGTGAGCTGGATCAGATGACCGATGCCGGCGAAGGCGCTTCGAACAGTCAGCTCTATACCTGGCAATATGATGCGGATGGTCGGCTCACCGACGAAACCTTCGACAACCAGAACGATGCCCCCGACGGGACGACCAATGCCGTCACCACGGATGATTACCACGATCACTACGACTACGACCTCAATGGCAACCGCCTTGATGAGAAGATCGACGCCAAGGATGATGGCGGCAGCGGCCCCTCGGCCGTCTACGACCAGGTCACCAACTATCTCTACAACGGCAACAATGAGCTGACCACCGAGACGCAAACCACCGTCGCCACCGGCACGACGGTCTACTCCACCACCTACCTCTACGACGACAACGGCTCCCTCAAGCAAAGCACCCGAACCGATGCGACCAGCACCGCCATCACCACTTACACCTACGATGCCCGCAACCGCATCCTGACCGTCGCCTCCAACGGATCAAGCACCGCCTACACCTACGACGACTCTGGCATGCTGGTGCAGCAAGCCACGACCGTGAGCGGTACAACCGACACGACGACTTTCCTGATCGATGCCAACAATCCCACCGGCTACAGCCAGGTGCTGGAAGTCCGCAAGAATGGAAGCCGGACAATCACCTACACCTTAGGCAAGTCAATTATCGCCCAAAACAGCGGTGGAACGATCAGCTACATTATGCCAGACGGCCACGGCAGCACGCGACAGTTGACCACTTTCACCGGCGTCGCCGCGACCAACGGCCATGTCGCCGCGCGATATGATTACGACGCTTTCGGCAGTCCGATCGGATTGACGGCCACGGCGCATGCCGCCAACTCCGTCAGCACGTCAGTGCTCTACGTCGGCATGTTGCTCGACTCGATCACCGGTAACTACCGCACGGAAACGCGCGAATATACAGCCGCGGATGGGAGGTTCTTCGCGCAAGATACATACATGCCCGCGGCCGGAGATACGGGGAATGGCAACTTGTATGTCTACGCGGCCGGGAACCCGATAACACAAGATGATCCCACCGGGAATGCATTAAATTCCGACGAACAACTTGTTGTAAATTTCATATCGGCCTGCGTTTTGGGAATGGTGTTATCAAGCGCGCTGAAAAATGCAACCCTATCTTCGATGAGCTTTTCGCGGGGAAACACTCCCCAAGGGCTCAGATACCTTCGCGGCGAAGTCCAGGATTTGATTTCACTCGGCATTGGCGGCGAGGGAGCATCCATCGACCCAGAGCCTCTGCTCGCTGCTGATACCGTTACGCGGATGGGTGCCTTCAATGCACAGGCAGCCATAACGCTCGCCGGCGACTTCCTGGAAAGCTTTTCCTCGGCGATCGCCAGCTTTAGGGGATGGAAATATGTGAAGCGCCCTGGTGCACCGGAGAAGGATGTAACGGATGCTCAAGGGAACGACGTGAGGGTGATCGGGCAAAGCAAGTCCACCTCCGGCACGACTGGTCACGACCAGATGATCGATAAGCTTGTCGAACAGGAGCTCACGAAGCCGGGCCGTATAGTCATCTCGATGCAGCGTGCGTTGCGAACGCTTACTGGTCGCACTATCCGCTCGCGTTCCATACCTGATGTCATGGTTGTCCGGATAGACCAAGACAATGAGTTCAAGATTGATATGTACGAGGTGCAGTCAGATGGACAGACGGAAAGAGAGTTGCGGCTCAAGCTCGATGAATTAAAAAAGCTGATTCCGGTGAATATGCAAGGCGAAACGGACGTGGTCAAACCGCAGCCATGAATAGAGACTTATTTTTTAGGAATCTCAATGGATCCTCGAATTTACGCTGGAAAGGCGACGGACCTTCGAACCACGCTTGCATTGTTCGGAAAGCCACTGACGGCTGAGCTGATCCGCAAGGCCTATGAATTCTTCTTGCAGTTGTTTACCGAGCTGGGCTACCCGGCGAACGTAGCGGGTCTTTGCGTCTTAAAGCCGAAAGGCCGCACGCATGGGCACTACCGGCGTCTCACGCGCGCGGTCGAAGGGGTCATTCAAAGGGACAACATTGCTCACGTCGAGCTGGCATATGCTCCGCCGCCGGAAACGGATGTGACGGATTTCGGATGGCTCTCCGCCAGCTTCGGCGATGACGGATGTTTCATATTCAAATGCAGAAAATCAATTCTTGACCTCGGCGACCAGCGAGTCCTGAACGTCTTAACGTTCGTCGCCGACCTGATGGCGCCGGCATATGGCTATGGATATCTGCTCGATAACTATTTCGGGCCGGGCTTCCACGCGGTTGGAATTGGCTGCAGGCGAGGCGGCAAGGACGGTCTTCTGCCGGGGCTACCGGATTCCGAGAGGGAAAGGAATGCGCGTTGGTCGAATCGGCGCGAGACCGCACTGCCTGCGGGCATTCTCCGCGACGTGTTTCCGCTGAACTATCTGACGGAGATTCACGCGGCCAAGCGAATAGATGGCAAGCCACTTTTTGATTGGATCGCAGCCAGCCCCTCACATGGAACGCTTAAACCACTGCGCGAGGGAGCATGGCTGTGGACCGTTCCCGAGGAATCCTGCCTTGCAATTGGAGACGAGTTCAAGGCGGCGGGGCTGCTGATTTGAAGTGAGTTGATAACGGGGTGAACCCCTCTGAAGAAGGGACCATCCGCCTGATCGATCCGCGCAAGAGGTTCAGGGGCGCTTTTGCATAGTTCGCGGGCGGTTTATTCGTGGGATAGGATATTGCTCTGTGGACCCTGGTTTTAATTTTAATACGTCGGCGATAGATGACGTGATCCGCTTGATCGAAGGTCGCGGCCTGCTTCCTCGAGACGTGCGTCCTCCTGATTGGCTCGGCATCAAGCCTATCTATTCAGTCGAGGACATTTTGGACGAATACCGTGAGCCTCAGTTGGACGTGGAGGGGCATAGGAATTGGCGCGATCTGCGCATTTTTCAACTGCACGTCTTCTATGACTTTCGGCGAGAGACGGGAATTGATCGACATCAGTACGCTTTGGACATGGAGGCGATTGACAACAAGCTTTCTCCGTTGATGGAAGAGCAGCTCGTCGGTCGGCTTCCTGAGGACTTCGTTTTCGAGATCATCGAAGATCTCAACATGATCCGCCGGTTCCGAGGCGTCTTGGGCGAAACCCCGCACATGATGAACACCCTGTTCATGATGTACCGCAGCGGCGGGTACCCCTGCGGCTGGGACGGGAACTTTCCCGGAGGGAAGATGGTGGTGTACTATTCTCGAACTCTATAGATCCGCGCCGGTTCCTTCGTTTGTGAAAAATAACTTGACAATTGGCGCGCGTCGCTGATGTCGCGCTCGGGCGGCGCGCCGCGCAGAATCGATTATGGCAATGAACTGACCGAGACCGATCAGAAGAACAACACGATCAGCTTCACCATACGCTGAGCAGAACCGCGAACGCTGCCGGGGGATGGGCAGAAGGAGAGCATTAGCAACTCGAGATTCCTCTTCTTCAAAAAATCGTTGATAGCCAAAATGATCTCGTCATCGAGCCGCCTGTCGTCGGCGGGAAGATCGTCGAATTCGCATATGTCGCGGTGAAGCATCAAGTCATCAGCTCTCCCCGGCGAATATGCCACGCCGCGCAAGAGGGCCGCGCGCATCCAGCGGCGATATTCGCTTCGGGCGAACTTTTCCAGCGTCCCAACATCAACTGAAGCCGTTGCTCTGCCCGCCGCCTGATCAGCGCGAATTATTCCGAAGCCGGTATTTTCAATCGCAACATGGTCAAACGCGCTGGCATCCGATTAAGTTCCTTTTCCGCATCCCACCATACTCAAATCGTGATAACCGAGCGCCGCTGCGACCAAAACTGAATCAGCGCCGCCCTCGATCATCCGGGTCGCATAGCTATGGCGAAAGTTCGTGAGACAGAGTTTTTCGTTGATCTTTTTCTTGAGCCGCAGAAAGCGGCAAGACACTGCATGACGTGTCCATGGTGCCCCATCTTCATTGCAAAGCAGCTTGCCCGCCGGATGCTTAAGCACCAGCCGCTGGGTGATGGCCAGTGCGCGGTCGTTCAAATGAACGATGCGCGGCCGGCGCTTGCCCTTGGATTCCCTTGCGGGAAATACCCAGCACCGCCCTTGCACATGACGGGCCTCAAGCTTCCACAGTTCCTGCGCGCGGGCACCGGTCTCCCAGGCGAGCTCCAACAGGTCGGCGAATGGGTCGTTAACGTAACGGGCCAGGATCGACTGAAACTCCTTTCGGGTAATCACGCGCTCACGTCGACCTTGAGCTGGGAGTTCAAGGCCCAGCAGCGGGGAACGTTCGATGTATCCTTGTTTGGTCAGCCAGTTGAAGACTCTTTTCACGGCGATCATCGCACCCTGTTTCATCCCGTCGTTCCAGGCGTGGCTATCCACCCACTGCTGAACATGAAATGGCCGCATCGCGTCATGATTGAGCTGGGCGGGGATGGCGTCGAGGAAGCTTTGGCAGTGGCGCCTATACCATTCGTAAGTGCGGGTTTCACGGTGTTGCTTACACCATTCCAGGAACAGATCCATCTGGGCGGCCACGGACCGCGAAGTCCGAGTCGCTTGTTTGGGTCTGGCAATGAGTTCACCGTAGCGGCGAAACGCTTCTTCGCGGTCGCTACCGAGGTTGATTTGCCGGTCGAGCTGGACGTACCAAAGCTCGCGGTCTTTGCGAAAAAACGGTTTGGGGAAATGGGGCATCGCGAACCTCCAACCAAATAGGTGGTGGGCTGAAGGCTCGCCATTCAGAAGCCCTGCGGTTGCCACCGCGGGGCTTCTTTCTCTGACGGACACCGTCAAGAACTAATTGCTGATTGTAAGTCCTGTGTTATCAAGCGAGCGCGACGGGACTCGAACCCGCAACCACCGGATCGACAGTCCGGTACTCTAACCAATTGAGCTACGCGCCCTAATTTTGGCGGCCCGACAGCTAAGCCGCCGGGCCGAACGATCCGTACTCTATGCAGCTTTGAAGCGATGTCAAGCCGCTAAAAATGCGGCAAAAATGCGCGATCGAACACCGTTCATCAGGGTTTGTTTTCTCGCGGAGCCACGAGCCCGCATTCGGGGCATCGATCAGGCGTTGCGCGAAGATCGTAGCCGCACCGGGGACAAAGACCACGGGCACGCAGCCGCCGACTCCTGGCATCTTGAAGATCAAAAAACAGATACGGCACCGTCAGCAGCACGCAATACCCCATGATCAGCGCATCGATCGCCCGCTCGGACGAACGAAGCGCAGAAAACAACACCAGCAATCCGATGAGTCCGGCCATGCTCAGCATGTGCCAGGTCGCATAAGGATGCGTTCGTGCGAAGCTGGCCAGCCGGCGAGTCATGAGGCGTTAATTATAGTCGAAGTTTTGCCGCGCTGCGTCGACGCCTCTACATTGAATGCACATTCGAGAAAGGGCTGGAGCAATGAGAATCATCCACATACTGGCGGTGATGGTGGCGGTTTTGACTTTAGGTGACCTGCGCGCTTCCGCGCAGGAAAAGATCGGAAAGTTTATCGAGCTTTGGCCAAATGGCGCGCCGGGCGCGGCGGGTAATACGGATGAGGACAAGCCGGCGATTCTCCCGTTCCTCCCCGATGCGAAGGACAGCACGGGCGCGGCAATCCTGGTCTGCCCGGGCGGCGGGTTTACAACTCGATGCGTTGATTTTGAAGGCGTTGAGATTGCACAGTGGTTCCAGGCGCGCGGCATCTCGGCATTTGTCCTGCGCTATCGCATTCGGCCGATGTATGGAATGCAATATTCAATGGCGGATGCTCAGCGCGCGATGCAATACCTGCGCGCTCATGGCGAAGAGTTTCATATCGATAAACGGCGCGTTGGCATTATCGGATTTTCCGCCGGCGCGGAGCTGGCTGCCGCTTCGACGTTCAAGCCCGTTGAAGCAAAGGCGGATGACGCAGATCCCCTGATGCGCTTCGCGAGCCAGCCGAATTTCCTTGTGCTCGCGTATGGCTCATCGCGGTTGCCTGCGACAAACGATCAGAAAATGTCTCCCCCGCCGACGTTCATGTTCTGCACGGCCGAAGACACGAGTCATCTTCGTGGGATGATGGATTTGTACGGCGCGCTGACGCGAGCGCATATTCCTGCCGAGGCACATTTCTTTGCATCAGGTGAGCATGGAGTTGGCTTTCCGCTGGGAGATCCTGTACTTGGCCAGTGGCCCGATTTGCTTTTTAGCTGGATCAAAGCCAGCGGGTTTCTGACCGATCAGCCGCGCGTCGCGCTGCAGGGAATCGTGAAGCTCGACGGCCAGCCGCTCCCGCGCGGATACATCATCTTCACGCCGATCGATTCACCTCATGCTCCGACGATCGTTGCCCGTATTTTCAACACCGGTCCAGTTCGCGGCCAGTTCTCGTTTGATACCAAGACCGGCCCCGTCGCTGGGCGATACCGTGTTCAAGTCCGGCAGGATGCAACCCGCTGGGTGAGCAACTCGCGCGATCCGGTTCAGCTCAAGATGAATCAAAAGATACGGGCCGGAACTTTCACCGACGCCGATAGACAAGAATGGATCACCGCGGCCCGACAGCGCGATCTCTCCCCCAGCATCGAAGGTCAGCGAATCTACGATCACAGCCACCCCAACGATGGCAAAGAAATGATCATCGAGGTGCCGCTAACGGGGAAACAGGATTTGGAGATCGAGATCTTCTCGAAGTGAGTGGCTTTTAGGAAATCTACGCGGATTTTTGCGCCAAGGACGCCAAGGAGCCAAGAACGCCAAGAGAAAAACAAAAGAATTTCTTGGCGCTCTTGGCTCCTTGGCGTTCTTGGCGCAAAAACGGAGCGCAAAAGGGTTGATAACAAAAGTCAGGTGTTGCCCACTTCCGCCGGCGGTGAGGGCTGGTCCAAATAGACTTCCTCCGTGTCCGGCGAGTAGCCAATCAGCTCGCCAAAGCGACCCCAGTTGATGACGGTGTCGGTCAATGAATCGACATCTTCAGTCGGCAATCGCATCACAAGCTCTTCGCGGATGATTTCTTCTGGAAGTCGATGATTCTTGGCTTCCTTAAGCATCTGCACGACATAGCGGAAAACGCCGAGCGTCTGAAGCTGCTGATTGATCAGCAGCTTTCGGCCATTCATGTCGGCCTGCAGATACTTTTCGCCAATTGGGGTCAGGAGGACGCGGTTTTTGGGCGTATCCAGAAGGTCGAGCATTTCGCCGGCTTTGACCACCGCGAGCGTGTGGCCAAAATCGTAATCGGTGATGGAATCGAGGCGGAACACATCCATCTGCCCGCCGTTGTCGTGCAGAATTTCAATTAGACCGGCCACCTCGCCCAGGTGCACATGCGGCACCGGTTCACAGGCCAACATGGCGTCCGCACTGCTGACGGACTCGCTCGCTGCCGGCTCTTCGGGAAGATGTTCAGAGACGATGATGTCGTGAAGCCGCTGCACCAGATTCTGAAATTGCGGCGACTGGTAATCACGCGGATGCGGAATCGAGTTGGAAATAATCTGCCGAATGTGACCGGGCCGAGTGCCCATCACGACGATGCGGTCTGCGAGAAAAACCGCTTCTTCGATGATGTGGGTGATCATCAAAATACTTTTGAGGCCCGCGGTATGAATGCCGGCATTCGCATCGGCAGGCGCGGAGGTATCTGCACCGGTCCAGAGGCGATAGACTTCGCTTCGCAGACTCTCCGCCGTGAACACGTCCAGCGCGCTGAAAGGCTCATCCATGCAAAGCACTTCCGGCCCGCGCGCTAAAGCGCGAGCAATGCCCACGCGCTGCTTCATGCCGCCGGAAAGCTCCTTAGGATAGGCTTCTTCGAAGCCGTCCAAGCCGACGATATCGATGCATCGCGTCACGCGCTGCGCCGCTGCGGTCTCGTCAAGGTTCAGGCCATTCATTGCGACCTGAATGTTTTCGCGCACGGTCAGCCAGGGATAGAGGGCGAAATTCTGGAAAACGATGGATGTGCCCGGATGAATTCCGCGAAGCGGCTGGCCATGCGTCAGCACTTTGCCGCTGCTTGGCTGAATCAGGCCCACCATCACGCGCAGCAGCGTGCTTTTTCCACAGCCACTGGGACCCAGAATCGCCACGACTTCGTTGGCGTTGATCGCCAGCGAAACATTTTCGATTGCGGGTCGTCCGGCAAAGATCACGCTCACGTCCCGGACTTCGCAGATCGGCGACGCGTCAGTGCTGGACTGTGCAGGTACTACGGTTTGCGCGCTGGCTGTCAATGGAATTCCAATCCTTTCATCCATTATACGTTCAGGCTGTATCGCTCTTCAGCCAGGCGATAGAGCCGCTTCCAGAACAATCGGTTGAGGAAGACGACGAAGACCGCCATCGTCACCACGCCCGCGGCCAGCAGCGAATAATTAGCCTCGGCCGTCGCCTTGCTGATGAGCGAGCCAAGCCCGAAGGCCACGAAGGTCCCGCTGGGAAGCTGGACGAATTCGGAGACGATCGTTGCGTTCCACGCGCCCCCCGCCGCCGTGACGAGGCCAGTGACCAGATAGGGAAAGACGCAGGGCAGATAAAGCCGCCGCCAGCGCTCGATTCGGCTCATGCGATAGACATTTGAGACTTCCTTTAAATCACTGGGAATGGCCATCGCGCCCGCGATGACGTTAAAAAGAATGTACCATTGCGCTCCCAGCAGCATCAGCGCCACACAGCCGATCGTGAAGGGAATCTTCAGCACGATTAGGGCCATCGTAACGATCGGGAAAAGCATGGGAGCGGGAAAGCTGGCGACGACCTGAATGATCGGCTGAAGCCGCGACGACCACTTTGGCGAGCGACCGATCATGATGCCTGCGGGCAATGTCCACAGAGCCCCGAGTGCTACAGCGCCGGTTGTACGCAGGAACGAAGCACCGAGGGCCAGCACGACACTCAGCCAGTCTTCATGCTTTACCGCATCGTGAATTGGAAGATGCACGAGGAGCCGAACCAGCTCGATCGTTCCCCAAATCGCTCCGACGGCCAGCAGCGCGAGCACCAGCCAGGGAAGCATCGCGGCGATAGTATTGCCCGGCCGGCCGCGCCGGCCCACGGTGCTGGTCGAAGTTGCCGCCCCATTTCCATCGCAAACCGCCAGAACTGCCATCGCCTTTTCGCGATGGCGATGTTGCCGGCGCGCCTCGATCGCGGCCGCACTCCAGGTATAGATGCGCGATCGGCGGAGCAGATCCAGCACCCACGACTGCTGTTCTTCGCCGCTCAATTCTTCCATGCGGAATCGCTGGCTCCATACGACAATCGGCCGCCAGAAAAGCTGATCGACCGCAACGATCATGATCACCATCGCGAAAATCGCCGCGATCATCGCCGGCGTATTGTGCTGGTTGATCGCTTCATTCATGTAGGAGCCGATGCCCGGCAGGCGATAATCGTGGTCGCCCAGCGTGAAAGCCTCGTTGACGGTGAGAAAAAACCAGCCGCCCGCCATCGACATCATCGAGTTCCAGACGAGCCCAATCATCGAAGCCGGCACTTCAAGCAGCCGGAATTTCTGCCAGCCGCTCAATCGGTGGATCGCAGCCACTTCATGCAGGGGTTGCGGAATTGCCCGCAGGCTTCCATGAAAGCTGAAAGTCATGTTCCAGACCTGTGCGGTGAAGATCATCACAACACAGGCGATCTCCAGTCCGATCTCGCGAGTGGGAAAAATGCGGATCATCGCCAACACGACGCCGGGCAAAAATCCCAGCACCGGAATCGCTTGAAGTACGTCCAGCGCCGGAATCATCACTTTTTCCGCGCGATGATTGTGAGCTGCCACTGTGCCGTAAACGAGCGTGAAGAGCAGTGAAAGCACATAAGCCGCAAATCCGCGGCCCAGACTCAAAAGCGTGTATTTCGGTAGCGTAAGAAACGATAAGCTGATTTCGACTTTCGGTGTGTACTGGGCCGAAACCTGCTTGCCCATCATCACCAGCAGGCCCAGAACTCCCGCGGCAAATGCAAGAAACGCCAGATCGGCAATGAGCCGGGTGGGAGCCTTGAGCGCTTCGCGCACGCGCTTTGTGTAAGTCAGGACCAACGCCATTCGCCGACGCTCCCAGAAATTCCCGAGCCGCGCGTCAGTCTACCGAAGCGCGCGGGCAATGGAAAAGCGCGATCCACCCGATAAAGTACGAAGCTCGCGAAAGCCACTCGCATGCGCCTCAAAGACAAAAGCATCATCGTCACCGGCAGCACGACGGGGATCGGCGAAGCCATCGCGCGCCGATGCGTTGCCGAAGGGGCACGTGTTCTAATACATGGATTGGAAAAAGACCTGGGCCAAAAAGTGGTAGCCGATCTGAAGCAGTCCGCGGCTCTGCACATCGATGATCTGGCCGACGCCGATGCCCCGGCTCGCATCGTTGTCGCGGCAGAAAAGGCCTTTGGACGGATCGATGCAATCGTCAACAACGCCGCCTGGATCGTCCGCTCGAATTTAGAAACAACTGATGCCGCCCTGTTCGATCGCGCAATGGCCATTAACGTTCGTGCGCCGATGCTGATGATCCGATCGGCTATATCGCATTTGAAAACGACGTGCGGCTGCGTGCTGAACATCGGCTCCATCAACGGTTACTGCGGCGAAGCCAATCAGCTTGCCTACAGCGTCTCCAAGGGCGCGCTAATTACGCTGACGCGTAATTTGGCCGATGCTCTTGGCGCCGATCAGGTCCGCATCAATCAATTGAACCTCGGCTGGGTGCTGTCGCCCAACGAATATGCCCTGAAGATCAAAGAGGGGCTGCCGCCGGACTGGCCTGACCATCCGCCCAAGGCCTTTGCGCCTTCGGGTCGGATTATGTCACCGCAGAATATCGCGGCGGCATCCATTTACTGGCTGAGTGATGAAAGCAGACCGGTGTCCGGCAGCGTGCTGGAGATCGAGCAGTATCCGGTCATCGGGCGCAATCCGATTAAATAGGAATTTGAGAAGCACATGCCAAACCTTGCCGCATTCCCTAAGGCGTATCTCGATGATCTGTGCATTCACGGCAAGATGACTGTGAGGCAGTGGATCGACCTTGCGTCAACGCTCGACATCGATGGACTCGAGTTTTACAGCGGCTTTATCGAACTTCGCGAGCCGTCTTTCTGGAACACTGCGCGGAAGATGGCGGAAGACAAGGGGCTGACGATCCCCATGTTCTGTTGCTCGCCAGACTTCACGCATCCCGATCGTACCTTTCGACAGCAGCAGATCGATGCCGAGAAGCATTGGATTGACATGGCGGCTGCACTGGGCGGGAAATTCTGTCGGGTGCTCTCCGGGCAGCGCCGGCCGGAGGTGAGTCGAAAGGATGGCGTCCAATATGCGGCGGAATGCATCGAGGCATGCATTCCCCACGCCCAGGAGCGCGGCATCACGCTCATCATCGAAAATCACTACAAGGACAATTACTGGCAATACCCCGAGTTCGCCCAGAAGATGGATGTGTTTTGCGAACTGGTCGATCGCGTGAAGTCGCCGGGCTTTGGCGTCAATTACGATCCGAGCAACACCATTCTTGCCGGCGAAGATCCGCTCGAACTGCTTCGGCGGGTGAAGCATCGCGTCGTCACGATGCATGCCAGCGATCGATTTCTGGCTGAGGGCACGATCGAAGATTTACGCAAGGAAGAAGATTCGGTCGGATATGCCAAGCGGCTCCGCCACGGTGAAATCGGCAAAGGCCTCAACGATTACGATGCCATTTTCACCCAGCTCGCGGGCGTCGGATTCAATGGATGGATTAGTATCGAAGACGGTGTGAATGGAATCGAAGAACTGGCGCGAAGTGCCAAGTTCCTCCGGGAAAAGATCGCGCGCCATTGGCCCGCCCAAGGTTAGTCGCACTCGATTTCAATGAGCGTTTTATCTGCCCCGGTTAGCCGCGACGCGATAGCGGAGCGCTTTCCCACTGCGCACGGAGAAGCGCTCCGCTGGCGCGTCGCGGCTAACTGGGGCTATCGAATGATCGATCAAACTGCTTGTAGTTCTATTTGGATTTTTGTCCGACGTGCTGCGCCTGCAGTCGCTCGCTTTCTTCGGCCTCGATCTGCCGGAGCTTTTCAATTCGGCGAACGTGCCGCCCATCGGCGAATTGCGTACTGAGGAAAATCTCGACGATCTGCCTGCACTGATCTTCGCTGAGCAGATCGACGCCCAGGCATAGCACATTGCAATGATTGTGTTCGCGGGCGATCCGCGCGGTCACCTGATCGTGCGCCAGGGCGGCACGAATGCCAAAGACCTTATTGGCCGCGATCGACATGCCGATGCCGCTGCCATCCAGCAGGATGGCCGTCTCGGCGGTGCCATCGATCACCGCGCGGGAAGCGGGAATGGCATAGTCAGGATAATCCACCGAAGCGCCGCTTTCACAACCAAAGTCCACGACCTCATGCCCCAGCTTCTTGAGCAAAGGCAAAAGCCGACGCTTGGCTTCGTAACCTCGATGATCGCATGCGACCGCTAATTTCATAAATTGCTCGACAACCTGCCGGCGCACGGCCATCTTAGACGATTACCGCACTTATAAGGCATCCAACGTAACTTGGCTATTAAGTTAGCACACCCATCGCGACGTGTCACGGCTCGGGACATCGAGCCGCAGTTCGGCCACCCGCCTTCGCGTCCGCCACCTGATTCCGCCGATAGACAGCAGCAATTACTGCGAGCGTGGCATTGCGTTGAGAAAACTCAGCCCAAATTATCGCCTATACGACGATGTCAGAGACGCGGCGTTCGATGAGCGTTCGAAGCTGCCCGGCAAGGTCTTTATAGACGCCGACTTCGCTGCCAATCGGATCGTCAATATCCCCGTTTGGATCGAGCGTATCGACCTTCGGCCCCACAGACGGCACCAGCGACAGCACCGCCATCGCATGGTTGCGGCTCATCGTATAAATCTTGTCTGCCTGATGGATCAGCTCGACGGTCAGCGGACGCGACCGATGACTCGTCAGATCGATTCCAAGTTCCTTCAGTGCCTCGACCGCCTGGGGCGTGGCTCGAGCGCCCGGCATCGCAAAACTTCCCGCCGAGATCACACTGATGCCGCGTTTTTCCAGTTCCTGATCGTTGCCGCCGAGCTTTTCTTTCAAGACCTGGCGGGCAATCGCCTCGGACATGGGCGAACGGCAGGTGTTGCCGCTGCAGACAAATAGGATCGTCGTCCGCAAGAGCCGTTCGATGATGCGCTCGTCGTAGACGCCTTGGCGTAGCACTTGATACCCAGCAGGCTCGACCTTGATGATGGTCGATGGCTTGGCATATTTCGTAGGACCGGCATCGATTATCAGATCGACACTGTCACCCAGATCGTAAGCCAGCCGCTCGGCCGACCATTGCGAGCCGGCCATGTTCGGGCTGGCCGCGGTCATTGCCACGGTCCCATCAAGTTGTCCCAGCACATCGGTTGCGACGATATTGTCCGCACATCGCAGGCTAATCCCCTGCTCGTCAAACAAATCCGCCTCCAACAGGTTCAGCCGCGACGAGATTCCCTTTCGATCGCTGGCACTAACCGGGAAAACCATGGTCACGGGACCTGGCCAAAGCTTGTGAATCAGCCGATGAGCGTATTCGTTGAGCGGACCCACGTAGCGTTGGGCATCGTCAGGCCGAGCAAGATGCAGCGTGAATGGATAAATCGACTGGCCATTGCCCCGAAGCGCTTCAAGCCGCTGGCGCGCCTTGGGATTTGTCAGCACCCCCGCTGCTCCATAGAGCGTCTCGGTGGGCAGCACGACAATGCCGCCGTCGCGAAGCACGCCTGCCGCGCGGCGAATCTGCGCTTCGTAGTCGCCGCTGGAAAATATGGAGATGATCTCGCTGGCCATTACCGTTCAATCATATAAGAGGCGAGCATCTCAAGGGTGTCAAGCCGGGCTGGACCGATCACTCAAATAGAGGCAACTGGTTCTTGTCCTGCGCCACCGACTCGACTTGCCCATCGGCAAAATGCGTTACAAGTTTGTCGCCGGGTTTGATTTGCTGTTGGCTCTTAAGAAGGACTTGGCCCTGTTTGCGATAGGTCAGAGTGTAGCCGCGTTGAAGCACATTGCGCGGGCTGATCGATTCAAGGTGCCGTTCGAGCGCAGTGAGCTTGGAAAAGCGGCGTTGGAGGTCGAGGTTGGCTGCGCGCTCCAGACGATGGGCCTTGGCTTTCAAGTCTTCACTGCGAAGCTGGAGCACCTGCCCCGGATCGTGACAGGCCAGGCGCGCCTCATCGGCGGCGACCCGACGTCGGAAGCGCGCCAGCCGCTGGGTCATGCGCGTCTGAAGCGCGACATCGAAGCCGCTGATCTTTTCGCGCAGCGCCTGGAGGAATCTCGGGAATCGCGCCGCAATGTGATCGCTGCGCTCCCGCAGCATCGACTGGCTTGAATGCAGGCGGCTTACCATTGCCATCGACAGTGCCCGCTGACGGTCGTCCAGGAATTGCCGGTAATTATGGATCGTGTCCATTGGCCGGCGGAAGAGTTCGTGACGCTCGATAGCACGCAGAGACTGCCGAGCATCCTGGACCATTGCGGCCATCACCCGCGTCAATCGCGCTTGGCATTGCTCTAGATAAGCGCCTGCTTCCCGCCACTGCGCAATTGCAACCTGCGCAGCCTCGGTGGGCGTATGGGCGTGATGATCCGCCACCAGGTCGGCGATGCTGACATCCACCTCATGGCCGATACCCGTGATGATGGGAATTGCCGACGCGGCGATCGCGCGAGCGACGACTTCTTCATTAAACGCCCACAGGTCTTCCAGCGAACCGCCGCCGCGCGCCAAGAGGATCGCATCGATTTGGAAGCGCGCTGCGAATTTGTTGAGGTGAGCCAATGCCGCGGCAATCTTCCCGGCCGCACCATCTCCTTGAACGGGTACGGCATAAACCATCAGGCGGATCCATGGGCAGCGCCGCAGAACCTTGAGCATGTCATGCAGTGCCGCGGCCTGCGCGCTAGTCACCATCACGAGCTTCCGCGGATAAGGTGGAAGCGGCTTCTTTCGCTCCGGATCAAAAAGGCCTTCCGATTCAAGCTTCAAACGCAACTGACGAAACGCGAGCTCCAGCGCGCCCTGCCCGATCGGATGGAGCCAGACCACGTTGAGTTGATAGCGACCCCGTTGTCCATATATGCCGATCTTTCCGCCGGCCACCAATTCAATGCCATCTTCGGGGTCAAACTTCAGGCGTTGAACGTCTCTGTCCCACATCCGGCATTCAATGCAATTGGCCGAATCCTTGAGCGTGAAATAGGCATGGCCCGAGGCGGCGTGAATCTTGAAATTGCTCACCTGCCCACGGACGCTGAGCATCTCTGGAATCGCAGTCGTAAGCGCACGATTGATTTTGGCCGTCAACTCGGTGACGGTGAGCGGCGCCTTCCCATCTACTCTACCATCAGAAGGCGCAGCGACTGGCTTTGCCACCGATTTGCGGGCCTGCGTTGTGCGCTGATGAAATTCGAAAAAGCTTTCGGCCACTACCGGAAGTATAGCGGATGGCGCTCAGACGCGCGCATGACGCGAATAAAATGGATATCGTCCCATGTCTTCGGTTGGCCTTCGCTTCCAGCGCTTGTAGGTCCAGAGCCATTGCTCGGGGTGCTGTTTGATTAACTCTTCGCAAAGCGTCAGGCAACGTTGTGAGATCTCTTTGACGTCGGCCTCGAAATCGCCGCTGCTTTTGCAGCAGACTTCCGGGCCGAACACGATTTTGCCGCGACCGTTAGGAAGATGCTCGACGTGAGCGAAGATAATGGGCGCGCCCCACCGAAGGGCCATGACCGCCTCGGCGGCGCCGTTGAAGACCTGCAAACCGAAGAAATCGAGCCAGACCCCGCCGCGATTACGCCGGCCATTCACATCAACCAGCATTCCGACCGTGCCGCCTTGCTGAAGCGTGCGGGCCATGCGGATCAGCGCAAAGCGCGGCGCCACAGCGCGGTGGCCCGAGAGCGTTCGCAGTGCCGTCACGCGCCGTTCGATTGCCGGGTTGCGCGTTGGCTCTGTGACGATCGTCATCGGGGCACCCAGCCAGCCCAATGCAAGTGAACCCAGTTCCCAGTCGCCCAAATGCATGGAGACCACGATGACGCCTTTGCCCCGTTCCTGAATGCGGCGCAGCATATCGACATTCTCAACGTCATACCGCTGCAGGACCTGTTCCTGCGATTTTCCTTTAGCCCAAAACATGCTGAGCACTGCCCGTGCAAAACGGCGAAAGGTGTAGCGGACAATTCGGCGCTTTTCCGCGGGAGGCATCGAATCGCCAAAGGCGATATTGAGGTTTGCGTACGCCACTGCTCGGTCGTGCGGGAGCAGCAGGTAGCCGCAGGTGCCAAGAAAATCCCCCAGGAATAGCAGCATGCGATAACTGAGGCGTGGAATGACGGCCGCGACGACGGCCAAAGCGCCTGCTTCCATTCGGTAGCGAAGGCGCTTCCAGGCTGACGGGTTCCTGTCTTTGTCGGGCACAGGGCGGGACTATAGTGGCGACGGCCCAGCGGGTAAACCGGGCCAAATTGCTGCCCAGCTTTACGAGAAATCACGCTCAGGCGCCACAGAATTGTCGCAAAATTCGATTCATTCGTATCGACTTCGCCAGATTGCCAATCATTGACGCGTTCGGGGCTGATAAAATTGATTCTCCGTTTGCCGCGTTGAAATGCAGGGGATAAGGTCAATTCGTTCGATGAGGGCTCCTGATTTTGTGGGGGCGCAATAGGTTTTTTGCGAGGGATGAAAATGCGTTTTGTTCGATCGCTTGCCGCACTTGCGGCGGTGGCGTTGTTTGCCTGCGCCGCCCAAGCCAACACAGTAGAGTATCAGTTTAATTCCGTAACCAATGGCGGAATTGCCCTTACACCGTACATGGGCAGCACTGCCATGAGCGGTGCGGGCATCATCGGCCAATATAACTGGACGATCATCGGCCCATCGACACTCGGCCCAGTCGGGATGAACTTCTATACGTTCTGCGTTGATATCCCACAGGATATTGCTCTGAACGGGCAGTATGACTACACGCTCACCGATCCCTCCAATGCTCCTAAGCCCGTTTCAACGTACATGAATGGGCCAATGGGTGCCGACGATGCGGCGGCCTTGGGCCGGTTGTGGGCGGCCGACATCGGCAATGTTTTGAATGCAACGTCGGTGGCTAACGAGTTGCAGGCCGCAGCGACATTCCAACTGGCCGTCTGGAAAATCACCTACAATGAAGCTCCGGACAATCTTAATACCAACGATGCGCTGGATAATCTGACCATTAAGCTCTACACGGCCAATAGCACGCTTGAGAACCAGATCAACGCCGACGCCAAGAGTTGGGCCTCGGCCGCCCTGAGTTCGTCGGGTTCCGGGACGCCGTTAATTGCCCTGTCCAGCACCACCGCTCAGGATCAGATCACCGTGGCCCCGACTCCGGCTGCGGCGATCGCGGGATTGGTATTGATGGCTGGGATGTTTGCCGTCCGGCTTCGCAAGCGACAAATGATGGCATAAAGAATTCCATCGATCGGCAATTTTGATGACGGCGGGCTTTCGGGTCCGCCGTTTCGTTTTATCAACCGAAGGCCCAGATTTTATTTTTCGCCCGGGCACCTTATTCTTGAGCCATGTCCAGCGCGTTGATGCAGAGCAATCTGCCGTTTCCGGTTCGACGGGGAAAAGTCCGCGATGTTTACGATCTCGGGCAATCGCTGCTAATCGTGGCGACCGACCGGATCAGTGCCTTCGACGTGATCATGCCGAATGGCATTCCCGATAAGGGGCGCGTGCTGACGGCGCTTAGCCTCTTCTGGTTCGGAAAACTCGCCGGCAATTCCGAGAATCATCTGCTGGCCAGTGATGTGAAGGATTACCCATCGATCCTTCAGCCATTTGCAGAGCAGATTCGTGGCCGATCGATGCTGGTGAAAAAGGCGAAGGTCGTGCCGATCGAGTGCGTCGCGCGAGGATACCTCGCAGGGTCGGGCTGGAAGGAATATCAGACTTCGCAAACAGTCTGCGGCATCAAGCTGCCTGCCGGCTTGCGGCAATGCGATCGCCTTCCCGAGCCAATCTTCACACCGGCTACGAAGGAAGAAACGGGCCACGACATCAACATCAGTTTCGAGCAGGCGGCCGAGCGAGTCGGAAAGGATCTGGCCGGTGAAATGCGCAAGCGCACACTGAGCCTTTATGCTCAGGCGGCGCAGTACGCGCAGGGGCGAGGAATCATCATCGCCGACACGAAATTTGAATTTGGTCAGCTTCCTGATGGAACGCTGATCCTGATTGACGAGATTCTGACGCCCGACAGCAGCCGATTCTGGCCGGCCGACAGTTACAAACCGGGCCAAGATCAACCCAGCTTTGATAAACAATTCGTTCGGAACTGGCTTGAAATCCAGCCTTGGAATAAGACTCCGCCCGCCCCCACTTTGCCTGAGGAGGTCGTTCAGGGAACGCGAAAACGCTATGTCGAGGCCTACGAAAGGCTTACGGGCAAAAACTGGTCGAACTGAACATCGCTTCCGCTTTTCATTTTAACTTGCTTCGAATGGGCAAATTCTTCTTCGAGAACTCTGGACATCGAGTAGAATTGGGGCAGCATCATCTGAGTTGGCTAGGGGATGAACGTCGGAGTTGTAAATGCGTCGAAAAGGTTTCACGCTCGTCGAATTGATGGTGGCGGTTGGCGTGCTCACGCTGCTCACCGCGATGGCCATGCCAGTTTTGGCCAAGGCGCGCAAACAGGCGCTTCGTACGCGCATGAAAGCCGACCTGATGGTCCTCTCGCAGGGGCTCGACGCTTATCGTGCCGATCAGCGCGACTATCCCCGCAACATTGCCGGGAAAGATGGCTGGGACATCGAGGGCAGCGAGCTGCTTTGCTGGGCATTAATCGCTCCAGGATCGGCCGCCGATGATGGCTTCGACGGGCCAGGCTTTCGCATCCGTGGAACGAAGGGACAGGTGTACGGCCCCTACGTCAATCCCGATCTCTTCAAACTTTCTTCATCTGAATATGGCGATGTGGTGATTCTCGATCGCCAGGGCCAGCAGATTTATTACGTCCCTGCCAACCGGGGCGTCGATATCCACGCTCCAGGCGGATTTGTCGATGATTACAGCGGCTCGGGGCCGCGACCCATGTTTGAGCATGCCTATGTCGAGCGATGCCTCTCGCTCACCGCCATGCGTAAAGCGCTCGGCGATAAGAATTCCAACGGGCAAATTGACTTTGACGAAACACCTGCATCTACGGGGCCGTTCCTGCTCTGGAGTGCCGGGCCGAACGGGGTCTTTGGTCCCGATCCCGACGATCCCATGCAGCAGCGCAGTGACGACGTGACGAACTTCTGTCAATAAATTCGCGGGTGCTCGAAACCGCGCTGATGTGAATCGACTGATTACGAATTAGACTCCCATTCATGACGCCATTACAAACTCCCCCGCGCGTTGGGGACCGCATTCCACCCTTTTCGCTGCCGGCCAATACCGCCGCCTCGCTGGGAATGAATCAATTCGTCGGCAAGCCGCTGGTTATCATTTTCTATCAGCTTGATCCGACAGGCGGCCTCGTTCAGCAGATGGCTGCGTTCCGCGATGCGCATCAAAGCTTTCAGGACCTTGGCGTTCAGGTGGCCGCGATCGGCACCGAGAGCGTCGAAGAGCAGCGCGCCTTTGCGGATCAACACAGTCTCCCGTTTCCTCTGCTCCACGATCCGCAGGGACGCATGTCCACGTTTCATGGCGTATCGGGTCATGGCATTCGCAAAGTGCTTTTGATCGCCCCGAGCACTCATATCTGGGCGGTTTTTGAAGGTCCGGCCGAAAACATGCTTCCCGAGCGCGTCCTCGCCGAGGCGAAGGCACAGCTTCAAAAGGAAGCCCCGCGCATGATCATTCAGCAGGCGCCGGTGCTTCTGGTGCCTGAAGCAATCACGCCGGAAATTCAGCAACGACTTCTTGATGCCTGGGAGCGCGAAGGCAACGAAGAATACGGTCACATCTCGATCGTCGATGGCAAGCCGGTCCGTAAGCTCGATTACGGCCACAAAATCCGCCGCGATCACTTTCTCAAACCCGGCGGTGAATTGGATGCGATGGCCAAGGCCTGCCTGGCGCGGCGGGTGCTGAAGGAAGTGGAGTTCGCATTCCATTTTTCCATCACGCGTTCCGAAGGGCTGCGCGTTGGATGTTATGACGCGGGGCGAGGCGGCTACTTCCGCATGCACCGCGACAATTCCACTCCGGCGACCGCTCATAGGCGATTCGCGATGTCGCTGCTGCTGAATGACGATTACGAGGGCGGATATCTGCGCTTTCCCGAGTATGGCCCCCATCTTTACCGGCCGCCAGCGCGCGGAGCAATCATCTTTTCCTGCTCGCTGTTGCACGAGGCGACCGATGTAATTGCCGGTCGGCGGTTTGTCCTGCTCGATTTCTTTTACGGAGAAAATGAAGTGGCGATCCGCGAAGCCAATCTTCGCCAGTTTGGTGAGACCGGCCAGGCTCCGGCCGCTCAGCAGCCGGCGCAGCGTCCGCAGTAGACAGTCCGCGGATTGGCGGCTAAGGTTGTTTTCGCTGGGGCTATAGCTCAATTGGGAGAGCGCCGCGTTTGCAACGCGGAGGTTACGAGTTCGAGCCTCGTTAGCTCCATTGCCTCATTTCTTCCGGAGGGCCCGGATGACCTCATCGGCGCCGCCGCCTGACGTCAATGCAAATCCAGCAGATCTAGATATTTCCTGCCCGCTGTGTGAATACAATCTGCGCGGCTTATCTGAGCCGCGTTGCCCCGAGTGCGGTTACAAGTTCGTCTGGGCGGAGCTGATCGAGGCGACGCGATCGGCGCACCAATACCTGTTTGAAGTCCATCGCCGCAAAACCTGGTCTTTCTGGAAAACGCTCGTCTCGGGCCTGCGCCCGGGGAAATTCTGGAAGACGCTCAAACCTGCGCACCGCGGTAATCTTCGCAGATTGTTCCTTTATTGGTTCATTACGCTGCTCTTTGGGTTTGCCGCGGCTGCGGCGCTGGATCAAGTGTTCAAGGCGTTGCTTCCAACGCTGGCCCGCTACACCACCAACGCCTATTTCTATCCTTATGTGATCGGCCCAGGTCCGGCGTTCCCGCTCTCTTCCTCGGGGCCTGATTCGGTGGATTTGGATATCAGTTATTTCCATCTGCGATTTCACGTCCAGCAAGTCGCGGTCATCTATGCTGGGGCGATCCTGATTTGGCCGGCGGCGACCTTTCTCGCCCTTTTGATTTTTCAGCAATCGATGGCCCGCGCCAAAATCCGCACGCGTCATCTGCTTCGCTGTGTCATCTACAGCGCCGATGGGGTGATATGGGCCTCACTTCTGTGCCTTCTTGCGCTGGCGGCTTACGCTGCTTGTGTGTTGAGCGCAGGCCCTCCGGGTTTCAGCGTGCTCGAAGTTTACCTGTATCTCTGCGCGGCGATCGTGATTGTTTTTTGCATTCGGCTGGGCGTGGCGCTGCACGCCTACCTGCAAATGGATCGACCATTTTGGATGGTCCTGGCGACGCAGGTGCTCGTTGCCCTTGCCGTTGTCACAGCGCTGGTCGCGATATCAGTAGCGTAGATTGTTTGGAGCATGAGACGAATGCAACGCCGATGGATGACCGCGCTGCTGCTGTTCCTTGGATTGACACTGTGCCTGCTGGTAACTGTCGGAATTGGCTTTCTGCTCGAGATGGCTATCGCGCTTGTCGCAGCTCCATCAGGACGAGCGAGGTTTCACTCCGATCTTGAAGGCTGGATTCTGGCGGTTCTATTTGTCGTTCTTTACATCGGTTGGACATGGCTTGTCCTGCGGAGTAAGCCGCGCAAACAACCACGGGCATTTGAAGTACTGCCGCCAAAACAGTGAAGCGCTGCGACGCTTCGCGATTCACAATTACAGCGCTGCCTGGACCACACCACCTTCCGCGCGAACCGCAGCTCCATTGATGGCAGACGCGAGCGGGCTCGCGACGAAGGCGACGACCTGCGCGATCTCGGCTGGTTGCTCGAATCGCTGCAACAGTGACGTCGGTCGCACGCTGGCAAAGAAATCGCGCTCGATGGTCGCCTGATCGACGCCTCGGCTGGCGGCCATCTGCGACACGAACGTTTCCACGCCTTCCGACTTAGTTGGACCTGCGAGGACAGAATTGACGGTGACGCCGGTGCCTTTGGTCAGCTCGGCCATGCCGCGAGCGACGGCGATCTGTGCGGTCTTGGTCATACCATAATGAATCATCTCCGCGGGAATCTGCACCGCCGACTCACTGGAAATGAAAATCACCCGCCCCCAGTTTGCCGACAACATGCGCGGAAAATAATGGCGTGCGAGCCGGATCCCGCTGAGGACATTGGTCTCAAAAAAGCGTAGCCAATCGCTGTCCGGAATCTCGGCGAAGGGCTTGGGTTCGAAGATGCCCATGTTGTTCACGAGAATGTCGAGTCTGGGAACTTCCGCGATCATCCGATCAGCGCCGGCCGCCGTGGATAGATCGGCTGCCACGCCGCGAATCTTGGCTGCGGGGTTTATCTTTCGGACCAAAGCGATCGCCTTTTCCACGCGCTGGCTCGTTCGTCCATTGACGATGACCTCTGCACCCTCCCGCGCCAGCGCCTCGACGATCGCCAGGCCAATGCCAGCGGTCGAGCCAGTGACAAGTGCGGTTTTATTTTGAAGTTGTAAATCCATTTAAAACGCTCCTTCCGCGAATGCGATAAATGTTTCGCTTCTTAGCATTGTAGGAGCAGCGCTGCTGCCGGAACCCAGGCACGTGATTGAAAGCGGTCGCGAACAATGAGATACTGCATGCGCTCGGTTGCAACGGGCACTGGTTCATCTCAAGGGGCTGATGGCATGGGCACTCGCGCGGCGCAGAAACAGGCGTCAACAAAGCGTCTTCCGTTGATCCTCATTGGCGTTGGGCTCTTACTCTATCTTCTCGCGGCGGTCATCCATCCAAACGACGCTGGAGTCTTTGCCACGATGCTTGCCGTGGTCATCATCGGCGTCGTTCAGACGGTGTTGCTGGTCGCGGCCGCCTTTATCGTAGCTCTACTGATCAAGGAAGGATTTGACGAGGTTCCGACAGCAATCCTGAGATTCGCCGCCGCGTCTCTGTTCAGTGGAGGCCTCAGCGCGGTCATTCCGTACGGAGGAATCGTCGCGCTGTTTGTGTTCCTGGGCCTGATCGTCTGGCTGTTCGATATCGAGCTGTTTCAGGCGGTGATTCTGACCGTTGTTTATATGTTCATTTCATTCGGAGTCGTCGCTCTGCTGGCGTCGTCTCTTACTCACTAGCTCATTTCAAGATCGCCCTCGACCGTGCGGATGTGCGCCGTCGCATCCAGAAGACTGCTGGCGACGTAATCGACGAATGAGAAATCCTGCCTACGCGTATGCTCCGACGGGATTGCAATGACATATGCTCCAGCATTTTTCCCCGCACGGGCGCCGTTGGAAGAATCTTCCAGCACAAAACACTCGGCCGACTTGAGCCCAAGCTTCGCGATCGCCTTCAGATAGATCTCCGGATCGGGCTTGCCACGGGAAATGTCGTCTGATGTCTGCAGCGCGCTGAAATATCGCGCCAAATTGAGCCGATCCAGAACCACATTCAAAAATCGACTCGGCGCGCTGGTGGCGATCGCCAGCTTGAAAGACGGATGCAAAGCGTCAAGCGTTTCATACAGGCCCGCCATCGGCTCGATGCCCGCCTGCATCGCCCGCTCGACGCGTGCCTCGCGCATCTCCAGCAATTCCTGCGGCGATTGGCTCAATCCCAGCGCCTGGCGATAAAGGGCAACCGATTCCAGCGGCGCGCGCCCCATCATGTCGCCGAGCGTTTCGTCCGACAGGGTCTTGCCAAACTCGCGCGCCATCTCCCGGCCGACAGCCCAGTAAATCTTTTCGCTGTCGATCATCAGCCCGTCCATGTCAAACACCACCGCGCGCATCGCCGCTCCTGTTTGGGGCTGCGAAGTGTACGGGTCATGGATGGTTTGGAGAAGAGTAGAAGAAAAGATTTGCGAGCGCCGAAGGCGCTCGGTAGCCAAGTTTAGCCGCGACGCGACAGCGGAGCGCTTTCTTAGTGAGGGGGGAAGCGCTCCGCTAGCGCGTCGCGGCTAACCTGGGCTCACCATGATTCCTCGTTTTCCTATGGCAGCAACCCCTGCCTCTGGTACTGTCCAAGGCGATAATAGAGTTTACGAAGACTTATGCCCAATTCCGCGGCGGTTGCGTTGCGCCTGCCGCCATTCTTGTTCAAAACAGCAAGGATATGGCGCTGCTCGATTTCTTCCAAAGACGTAGTTGATTCATCCTTCGGAGCGACCGATACCATCTTCCGCGTCGGCTGTGGCGCTTCAGGAATCTCCGGGAGCCTCGGGCGCGGGCACCGCGCGCGGGCCCGCTCCAGGGCGCGCTCAAGGCTGCCCATTGAGCAAGGTTTGTTGAGATAATCGACCACTTCCAGATGAATCGCCTTGCGGGCTGTTTCGAGATCACCGGTGCTCGCCAGCAGGATCGCCTGGATTTGCGAGCCATGCTTGCGAAGCTGGTGAAGCATTTCCAGCCCGTTCATACCTGGCAGATCGACATTGAACACGAGGATGTCAAACCGACGCTGCTCGATGTAACGTAGCGCCGTTTCCGCACTGCCAGCCCCGGTAGCAGCAAAGCCCATGTCGCGGATCGATCGCTCGAGTTGATCGCGCGTTCGCGCGTTTCCTTCGACGATCAGCACCTGCCGACCGGGCAAACCAATCAGCCCGGCTGTGCGCCGGCCCAGCGCGCTGGCATCATCCAGTTCTGTGTTTACATCACTTGTCATTTCCAGGATTTGCATCGACACCTCACAAACAAATTGCGGCGCCTGCATGCCTAACCAGCAGGCCCAACAAAAAATTCCCGCACTCCATGCCGCGGTACGCAGCAGCGCAAAGCGTCGCCCTAGCTAACCTTGCGGCGGTGTCCGTTTATTCCGGGAAAAGAAGAAAACCGAGATTGTTTATGGCAGATCAAAAGAGAGGGATGCGGCGGCCGCGTAGTGCGGGCCATCGATAGTAGACCAGCTAGATCCGCAACTTAGGTTTTGAAGGGATTTAAATGGGCAGGGCCGGGATTGAACCGGCGACACATGGATTTTCAGTCCATTGCTCTACCAACTGAGCTACCTGCCCGAATCGGGACCGGCGGATTTTATGCGGCAAGGGGCGATTTTCAAGCAAGCCGCCCTCAAACCAGAACCGCCCTTAGATGACAGCCTTCAATCTCGAATCGGTTCGCGAATCGCGTCGGCAGCCGACCGTCGCCATAGAAGATGCAGCCGCCAATGGGCATCGTCGCGATCGGGATGGTCTAGCCGGTAGTGCGCACCGCGCGATTCGGTCCGCATCTGAGCGGCGGCGGTGATCAGCGAGCAGACCGTGAGCATGTTCTGCAATTCCCAGCCGGCGATGGCTGCATCGCGCGAGTGAGATGGATCGAAGCTCTTGTCCATCACATATCGGCTCCAGAAATCAATGATCTCGACCGTCTCGGCGAGTCGATCGCCCGTGCGCTCGATGCCGACGTTACGCCACATCAAACTTCGCAGGCTGCTCTTGATGTCGCTGAAGTCCAGCTCCGTGCGAACGGATGGACTGACCTTGTGCTCAAGATTTTGCGGGAATTTGATCGTCTGCTGTTTGACGGCATTGGCCGCATGCGCACCGGCTCGCGCGCCAAACGCCAGGCCTTCCAATAATGAATTGCTCCCCAACCGATTCGCGCCATGCAGCCCTGAGCAGCCGGCTTCTCCGACCGCATAAAGACCCGCAAAGCTGGATTGTCCATTCAAATCCGCATCGACGCCGCCGATCATGTAATGTGCCGCGGGCTGAACGGGAATGAGATCGTGAGTGATGTCGATCCCGAATTCATCCGTCAGCATCGCAAGCTGCGGAAAGCGCTCGCGGAAATGGGTCGTCTCCAGGTGACGCACGTCCAGGTAGACGTGCGTGAAATGCGTTTTGCGAATCTGCTCGACAATCGATCGGCTCACCACATCGCGCGGCGCGAGCTCCGCCATCGGGTGGTAATCCGGCATGAAGCGCTTGCCGTTGCGATCGAGTAGATAAGCGCCTTCGCCGCGAACGGCTTCGGTGATCAGCGCGCGACTCGATCCGGCGATGTAAAGCGTCGTGGGATGGAACTGCACCATCTCCATATCCTGCAGCGTCGCGCCAGCGCGATAGGCCATCGCATGGCCATCCGCAGTAGCGATTTTGGGATTGGTGCTCTCGCGATAAAGCTGTCCCGCGCCGCCACTGGCGAGGATCGTCTGCCGGGCCCAGATCAGGTGAACCTGGTCGTTGATTAGCGCGAGGGCGCCGACGCAGCGATTTTCGTCCGTGATCAGATCGATCACGAAAGTGTTTTCCGAAACCCGGATCGAATCGCGTCCGCGCACGGCTCGAATCAGCGTCTGCGCCAGCTCCTTTCCCGTCGCGTCGCCATAGGCGTGAAGAATGCGGGCGAAGGAATGGCCGCCTTCGAGCGTGAAGGCCAGACCGAGCGCCTTGGCCGGGTCCTTATCGAAATTCGCGCCCCATTCCAGCAGCTCCAGCACACGTTGCGGCCCCTCCTTGATGACCACCTCGACCGCCTCATGATCGCAAAGCCCCGCCCCGCCCTTTTCCGTGTCGGCCACGTGCGATTCATAACTATCCGCCGGCTGGAGCACGGCCGCGATTCCACCCTGCGCGTACCAGGTGTTGGATTGATTGATGGTGTCCTTGGCCAGCAGCAGCACATCCGCCCCATCGTCGGCCGCCGCGATGGCCGCGCGAAGACCCGCCACGCCCCCGCCGATGACCAGTACGTCAGCAAACTGCTGCGGCAGCCTCGCGGCCTTGAACGGAATCAAATAGCGGCGCTGCTTTATATGTTCGAGCATTGACCGAAGTATATGCGGAATTACGCCTGCCGCGAGAAGAAGAGATGAGATTCACCACGGAGACACGGAGGTATGGTTCTGCTGCAACACGGTCCCCTGCGAGGAGCGCCGATTCATTCTGTTTTTTAAGCTCAATTCGATTCGCGTCCCTCGCGTCGGCCTATATATCAGCAAAACTGCGCCTCCGTGTCTCCGTGCCTCCGTGGTAAATTCCTCTTAAAGCCGCCCATAGAAGATATTTGTATTGTAATTCATTCGAACGCGATCATTCTGGGCATGTTTGCGGAAGAGATCTATCGCGGCTTCGATCAGCCGGTCCTGAAGCGGGTGATCGGGGCCGGGCATGTGAGAGATGGACAGAAGCCGGTCGATCAGGCCCTGGGCATCGAGGTCCTGATGATTGGGCAGCGATGCCAGTTCGGAGGATGATGGAGCAAAGAAAGCATGGATTGACGCCGGCTCGACCGCATCCACTCGCGCGCGGGCCGCGGGTTCGTCGAGGCTGTGGCGATCGACGAGCTCCTGATATTCGATGGCAAACGGATCATCGCGCCGCCGTTCGTTCCAGACGAGAATGACCATGCCGCCGTTTGATGATGATCGACGCAAGATGCGAACAAATTCCCTTCGTGTGACCGTCGGCTCAAACCAGTGAAACGCCTGGCCGGCGGTGATGAAATCTACTCCGTTGTCAGCAAGCGTTGTCGCCTCGGCGGTCGCATCGATGCTACGAAAGTTCGGATATTTGCCGAGCCACGTTTCGGCCGCTCCGCGCATCGCGGCGTTGGGCTCGATCGCATACACGACGTTTCCGTTGGCCAGGAAGGGTTCCGTGAGGAAACCGGTCCCCGAGCCGACATCGGCAATGACATGGGCGGGCGACAGACCAAGCTTCTCCGATAAAAATGGGATCAAGTTTTGCGGATAGCGCGGCCTGCCGCGCAAATATGCTTCGGCGCGGCCGGAAAATCGCTCGATGGGTTTTGGAGGAGTGCCAGCCGCGGAAATGTCCGATGAATCGGCCATGCGATCGATTGTACCCATCCAGCATTGATCGACCTATCGCGCGACGTCTGTCAGCAATTCATGCGTCGCCTGCATCTCCTGCGTCAACCCTTGAACCAGATCGATTTTCTCCTGCCCCGGCAGGACATTCCACGTATACGTTTCCACTTCCAAATGTGGCGCGTAATCGAGTTTCTGGACGGCCATCAGCGCCTCGCGCAAAGCTGGCCGAGTCGTCTTAAGCGGCCCAAGCGTTTCCGCATTCACAGGCACATGAAAATGAACGCGCCATGCCGGCGCGGATTGGAAGCTTGAATCCGGATGATCCAGCAGATCGGCATTGAGATCGACTGCCGTCGCGAGCTTGCCATCGGGCAGTTTTGCAAAAGTCTGATGCAGGTATCGCGGCTCAATATATCGCCGCAGCGCTTCGCGACCCTCAGGTTCCCCGGGCGAATCCCATTGAAGCGCGCAACTCACATGAACTTTGTTAATTCGCACGCCTGCCTCAGCCAGCGCGGCGATCGAGTCTCCGACATTCTCAAACTCAACCGCCTGATGACAGACATCAAAGCACAGCCCCAGGTGCTCGCGAACCACATCGAGCTTGTCGATGGTCTGCGCTTGCGACCAGATCGTTTTGAAGAATCCGATCGCTTCCTGCGTGGTTTCCAAAAGACAAAGCGGCTCCGGCTCGATCGCCAGACGAATCACCTTTCCCGTCGCATGACGAATGCGATCCAGCCCCTCGGCACACCGAATCAGATTCTGGCAGCAATGCTCCATGAACTGCGGCGGCTGCAAAAATGGCTTAAATCCCAGCGGCATCGTCGAGATGCTTCCCTCGCCGCCTTCAGGCAGCAAATGCGATAGCACCTTCGCGCAATCGAGCGTGTAGCTGAGCCTCTCGGCCCGCGCCCAGCCCGGCAGATAAACCTTTTCCTTCACGCGCTGCTCGTGAAAATCGCCGTAGGGAAAGGCATTGAGCGTGTGACAGGTGAGATCCAGCTTATGAAGCTCATCGCGGAATCGGCGCGTTTCCGATGTGCTGGTCAACAGCTCGTTCACCACGGACCTCGCCAGCCAAAGCCCCGCTGCAATCGGGCGATTCAGGGCGTGGCGCACGGGGCCTGCATATTGGTGCAAACCTTCCTTGACCTGGGCAACGGTTCTGCCGGGATGAACGTTCGTGCAGTAACTCAGCGGCAATTCACTCAAGGACATTGAACTTCCAATTCCATTTCAAACCCTGCGCGCGGATCGAGCTTCCGGGTTCCCACAACATGCCGGCGATCTCGTCCGGCACCGCGCCGCGAGCCACATTTTTACTGGAAAATCAATTGGATTTCAGCGATTCGAGATAGGCCAGCAGATTCGCAAGATCCTGGCAGGTCAGGTTGGCAGCCAAGCCTTCGGGCATAATCGAAAAATTGCGCTTGCCGCGGCCGCGGATGTCTGCCTTCTTGATGACGATCGGGACGCCGGTGGCGTTGCGCACTTCAACCTCATCACCGGACTCGCGGGTGACGAATCCTTCGATCACCTGGTTGTCGGCCGTCTTGAAATACTGCGTCTCAAATCCCTGCGCGATCTTTGCGCTGGGCTTGAGAATCGATTCGATCAATTCCGGCCGGGTGTATCGCTTGGCGATGCCCGCCAGCAGTGGCCCCTTGGGCGGCTCGCTTGCCGAAACGGTGTGGCAGATCACGCAGCCCTGGCGGGTGAAGAGAGCCGCGCCGGGCTTCGCGTCGCCCTTGATCTTTACCGTTTGGCTCACGACTGCTTCGTACGACAGCGTGGGAATCAGCGGCCCACTCTCGGCAGATGGACGATCAAGACCAAGGCGCTGTGCCGCGACGGTCGCCGCCTGCGCGACCTGCACATCGGAATTGCTCTGCATCGACTTCACTTTGTCGCGATAGGCTTGGACGCGATCTCGACCGATTGCAGCCAGCAGACTGACCGCCTGCTTAGGCGAGCTCCAGCCGCGATCGATCGCATCGGCAGCCTGTTGCTGAAATCGCGAGCCGTTTCTTCCGATGCGCTGCGTCGCCATGTTCAGCAGAACCGCATAACCGAGCTCGCGCCGCGCCGGTTCATCCGATTCGGTGAGCTTCGTGAATCGGCTGATCGATCGCCCATTGCGCGGATCGCGGATGAATTCGTCCAGGGCCGACGCCAGTTCCGCGTCCGGCTTCTCCATATCGAGCACGCGCGAAAGTGATTCGACCAAGGCATCGGCCGCGCCCGGCGCGCCGGCATCGCGCTCCAGCGCCCGAATCGCCTTGGCCTTCGACACGGCAGGGTCTTTTTCTGAAGTCGCGACCGTTTTTAAGAAAGTTACCTGCTCAGCGCTAAGCACCAGCCGATTGAAAAGTAGATCGACTACTTGCGCGCGAAAAGCCGGATCACTCTCGGCCAATTTCGAGGCCATCCGCGTCGCTTCCGGCAATGTCACCTTGTTCTTCTCAAGCTGCACGATCAGCTCGCGAATCACCTGCGGCTTTTCGCTGGACAAGGCGCCATTGAGGATCTGCTTCACGCGATCGGTGCCGGGCCAGTCAGCGGTTTTGTAATAAGGGCCGCTGGTGTCGGGCCGAGTTCCCCACCAGTCGCCGGTCCAGTCGGCCTCGCGATAAAAGAGCCGGCAGAGCGCGCCATACACTTCGCCGCGCTGTTGTGCATCGGAAAGACGATTGAGTGAAGTGTTCAACCCATCGACGACCTGCGTCTCGTGCAGCGATTGAAGCACCTGCACTGCTCCGGGAATCAGATTGGGCGTCGAGGGATCAATCGCCTTCAGACAAGCGTCATAGGCGCGCAGAAATGTCAGGCTGCGAATCGCGATGTGCTTCACCAGGAAATCGGAATCGGCCAGCAACGGCACGATTTCCGGAGCCGCATCGGCGCGTCCTAGCCGACCCAGGCTCCAGGCAGCAACGAGCCGAACGCGAGGATTATTGTCTCGCAGCGCTTCGATGAAAGGCCGCGATGGCGCATCGGCATCATTCTTTTGATCCGCCAGCGCGCGAAGGGCAAATTCGCGAACGTCGGCCTTTGTCGAAATCTCCTCCAGCGCCTGGTCTGCTTTTGGCCCTTCCAGCAACTTGAGCGTAAAGATTGCCGCCACCCGGCTGGTTAGTGGCGCATCGGATTGCGCCAGCGATGCCAGCCCCTGCGCAAAGACCGTTTTATCTCCGCGCCGCAGAATCTGCCGTTGCGTTGCCAGCCGACAGACAGCGCTGGGAGATTTGAGCTCATCCACAAGCTGCTGATCGGAAGCCGCATGCAGATCGGGGAATTTCGTGGGCTTGTACTCCTTTGGCGTCAGGCGAATGACATATCCAACATCCGGCCCACTGTAGCTGAACCCACCATTGGCCCACGAAGAAGCATAAAGATGTCCGACACCATCGGCGTCAATATCAGTGCCGCGCGGGAGGTCCATCACTTTCTGCTGCCCGGCAATGAAATTGGCGCCGCTGGCGGTGAGCGGATGCCGATCGATTTCGCTGCGTCCCCACTCAACGGTATACAAGCCGCCTGGCAGGCCCGGCTCATCGACAAACAGCGAGCCGCACGGAGAGCCCCCACCGTAATCGGCCAGGCAATCAACAAACTCGCCTTTGAAATTCATGAACAGGCTCGGGTAGCCGTAGTTTGCCGTCGGCACGATGTAGCTCAGCCGATCGTTCCAGTTGTCGCCGTCGTTGGTATTGTCGCGCGTGTAGACATTCATGAGGGGATCGATGGCAACGTCATAGATGTTGCGCTGTCCCCACGAATATCGCTCCAGGCCCGTTCCATCGGGCCGAACGCGCGCCACTCCGCCGCCACGGATTTGGACGGTCGTTCCATCCTTTTCCACGGCATGAAACGCACCAAAGTCCCCCATGGCGATATAGATCCAGCCATCGATGCCCATGCGGATGCCGTTGGTCGTGTGGTCCGCACCGCGGCTGGCGACCATGCGCTCGTTGGAGATGCCAGATAGAAGCTGCACCGAGCGGTCCGAGACGCCATCTCCATTGTCATCGTAGTAAGCGGTCAGAAAAGGCGGATGGAGCACGTAAAGCACCCCATCATCCCAGACCATCCCGCGCGGATGATCCATCGTGGCAAAGACGGTGATCTTGTCGGCCTTGCCATCGTGATGCGTGTCGGAGCATTTGAGCACTCGGCCCGCGTTGGGGTTCTTGCCCAGCGATCCGTCTTCGTCGATGCCGATGAAGAGGTCGCCCGTGGGCGTCGCCGCGATGCAGGTCGGATAGTTCACCGTCGGCGGCGAAGCATACACCGTCAAATCAAATCCGGCCGGCGCGCGAAGGCTCGAAGCGATCTTCGCCGGATCGCTCAGCGATCGAGCTGAAGCGCGACCGCGGCGCGCCGACTGCGCCGGCGCCTGTGTGGGCGCGGGCGCTGCGGCCTGCACTGCAGTGCTTGGCGCTGCTCCCGCATTGGCTGCCGGCTTCGTTCCCTTGTCATCGAGTCGATTGAGCGCCCAAAGCATGCCGCGTGTCAGCAGATCGAGATAGCGCGGATCGTTGCATGTGTCGTTGTTATGGCCGATCGTCGTGCAGAAGACGCGCGTGCCATGATAATCGTTAGTCCAGATGACCGGGTTCTTGTCGTTGTACCGATTCGATTTTTGCTCGCCCGTCGCCAGCGCGTGAGCCGTCTTGGCCAGCGATTCAGTGTGATACAGTTCTTCCTGCATCGTCTTCCAGTTTTCCATGCCGTGGACGATGGGATTTTCCGTGTCGGTGAAGGTGATGCTGATCGGAATCTGCGGCCCGTGATGATTGGTGTTCATCCCGGTGAACTCAAACCAGGGCGTATCCTTCGGATAGTTCGGCGTGCGGTAGCTGTGCATGCCGCAATGCAGCACCATCGCCGGCAGCCCTTCCTTGTGCGGCTTGAGCACCTTCTCGACAAACGCCAGGTCCTTCACGTCGGCGGTGCATTCATCATGCACGACGATGTCGAAGCCCTTGGCCCAGTCCGGATTGTCGTAGACCGGATTTGGATGCGATGTGGTCTTGCTCGGATCGTACGCGATCGTCCAGACGACGTTGGCTCGCGCGGAAATGCCCTTGGTGATGATGTCTTTCTGATGCAGATAATCGTGGCAGCAGCCGCCGCAGACCAGCAGCGCGTGGATTGGCTTTGAATCTTTCGCCGGCTCGTCTGCCGCGCGCGTGCTGGCGGTGGTAGTGACCAACGACAATACGGCAACGACCGATCCAGCGACGATTCGTCTGACATTCATAAGGCATCTCCGGTAGGTGTTGATTCCGTCCGACGACAGCAAAACCCGCGATAATTACTCGCGCGAGAGGAACAGTGTTGATATTTGGAGTTGAAAGGCGCAGTGCTTGCGCGAAGCCGCAAGCGACATTGCGAGCGCCACGGCGATGGGAGACGGTCTGCAGATTCGCCCCCAAGGCGCTAAGTCCGGATTCGCCGAACCGGTTACCCACTTCGCTTGCGGCTTCGCGCAAGAAATGTCGCTGCAATCATCGTCTCGAACAGGTTCACGGTTTCAACGGCAACTCCACCGTCTTCCCGCTCTGCGATGACCTCCAAGCCGCGTCCAGAATCTCCGTCGCAATCACGTTGGTCTTCAGCGACGGCTGATCATCGCCTTCCTGAATCTGTCCATTGATGACCGCGGAGAGATAATGGATCGGATCATCATACGGAGCCGTCAGCGGCGGAGCCTTACCAGGTTGCGCGGGTTGAGGTTGATGTTCTTCGTGTATCGCGATCGTCGTGCTGTCGATGGCTTTGGCTTCACCCGTCCGTCCATACAAATCCATCTGCTTGATCGAGAAGGGCCAGTTCCACGAGGCCCCTATGATGCCGATTGCGTTCCCATAGTTGAGAAGGATGTCGGCTTCATCATCCACCTGCGGATAAAGCTCCGGCTGCATGCGCTGCGTCACTGCCGTGACCGACTTGGGCGCCTGGCCATGCATTAGCCAGGTCATGAGATCGGCGCCGTAGCAGCCAAAATCGACCAAAGCTCCATCACCGCCGCGCTTGGGATCGCGCAGCCATTCGAGAAACTCCGGCTGTACCCGGATCTTCACCGGCCCCGCATGTCCATCGCGAAAGACCGCTTTCACGATCGGCCCCAGCTTCCCATCTTTGAGAAGTTGATACGCCTGCGTATTGCTCGCGTACCAGGTCGTCTCAAAATCGACCAGCACATGAATCTTCCCCCGCTCGGCCGCGGCCTGCATCGCCAGCGCGTCGGCATAGGTAATCGCCAATGGCTTCTCCATCATCACATGCACGCCCAGCGGCGCGCATTCCTCGACGACTCGTCGATGCTCATTAGGCGCGGTGAAGACCAGCACCGCCTGCGGATGGGCCGCCGAAACCATGTGCGCGATATCCGGATAATGCAGCGTCTGTGGAAGATGCAACTGCTTCGCGTAAGTATCAAAAAGCTTCTGGTCCGGCTCCACGATGCCGACGATCTGCACATCCGGCCGATGCAGAATCCCGCCCGCCGGCGTCAGCGCCCCGCCCCGGAAAAAGCCGATCGCATGTCCGTGGACGAGGCCGACGATTCCAACTTTGAGCGGCGCGGAAGAAGGCGCCGCGGCTGCCCGATTTGAGCAGGCCGCAATTGCGATGCAGGACAGCGCTGTGACGTATCTCAGGAAGCTCATCTCGTAACTCCGTGGAGAAAGATGGTTTCGGTTCTCAGAAAGCATCGTAACGGATTGCGCGATTCGTTTCTGCCTGGGGTTTGAAGTGACGCTTCAAATGTGGAATTATGCTGTCAGCTTCGTTTAGAAAAAGTAAAATATATTGACGAATGATAGTTATGCTGGAACATCAGTTGGCGAGGAGCGACAGCAAGGCGCGGTTTTATGTTACACCTTCGTAAGCGCGCCACATCGCCGTAAGATCAACAGCACAAATTAGTTAGGATATATTTAGGGTTAAAATGTGACAATCTGAAATCTGTCACCTCGACTTTTGCACTTTTTAGCTGACTGAGCCGGTGGAATTGCGGTTGGCGCGTGGCCGGACCCTTTGTCATTTTTATGACAGGTCAATAAAAGGAGTCCGGCCTATGTTTCGGCTG